>JAEEGK010015588.1_pt1 | contig 16815 bp, 17 predicted proteins | sample 8958771 | NCBI WGS metagenome assembly JAEEGK01 (sample SAMN16246547, study PRJNA631951) | gut metagenome | biome: gut microbiome; feature: rumen; material: SC-attached | host: Bos | place: Iran: Karaj | collected 2018-10 | reverse complement strand
AATCAGAAATAAGTTATCATAGGAGTATAGGAGAACTATGGCATACAAAAAACCAACTAAAGCAGTTATAACCGATGCAGGCTTCGCTAGCCGCTTCTTGCCAATCACGAAGACAATTCCAAAAGCAATGCTCCCGCTTGGCCCAAAGCCAATTATGCAGTATGTAGTCGAAGAATGTGTCGCCGGTGGCATCAATGACATCATCATCGTTTGTACCCCTGAAGGCAAACGCATTTACGAAGATTATTTCAATAACCCTTGCGAAAAAATTTACAAGCAGCTCGCCTCCCAGGGCAAACTCGATCGTTTTGAATCGGTCCGCGAAGTGCTTGAAATTGCAAATATCACGATCATCGAACAGGACCAGAGCCTTCCGTATGGTAACGGTAGCCCAATTGCGAGCGCCAAGCCTTACCTCAATGATGATGAGGCCTTCCTTGCACTCTATAGTGACGATTTGATTTTCGGCCAGGGCGACGTTCAGACGCTCGTTGAAGCCTACGAGAAGAATCCAGATGCCAAGGCAATTATTACCGCTCAGGAAATGCCAGAGGAAGTCTGGAGCAAGTATGGCATGATTGCGCTTAAAGACGAAGCAAAGATGACGCTCAGCCATATCGTTGAGAAACCGGCTAAGCCAGAACTCAGCCCAAGCAATCTCACTTCTTATGGCCGCTATCTCCTCACGCCAGAGGTATTTGCCCATCTCGATCCGAGCAACACCGGCCTTGACAACGAATTGTGGACGGTGGACGCGATTACTAAACTCGCCAAGTCGGGCGATGTTATCGTAACTAAGAGCAAAGGAGAATGGTTGACCACAGGTGATCCAAAGAACTATTTTGCAGCTTACGAAAGATTTAATAAATTAGGAGAATAAAATGGAAACACCAGCTTGGATTTTAGTATTTATTCTATCGATTACGCTCTTTATCTTCTTGATTGTCGGCATCGTTCTGATTGTCAAGTTGATTGGCGTCGCAAAAGAGGCAAAGAAAATTGTGATTCAAGGCCAAAACATCGCTGAAAAGGCCGACGACATTGCCGATAATGTACGCGATATGACGACGGTGGGTGGCTTGGTGAAGCATTTTACCGAGAGCTATCTCAACAAAGCAGATAAAAAAGCCAAAAGAACAAAGAAGGAGAAATAATATGGCAGATAAGAAAAAAGAAGCCAAGAAGGCTAACGGCAACGGCAAATTTATCCTTGGCGCAGCACTCGGCGCAATCGGCGGCGCAATCGCCGGCGTATTGTTCGCCCCAAAGTCTGGCAAGGAGACTCGTAAGGACGTCGCCGAAGGCACCAAAAAGGTCGCCAAGAAGGCTAAGGTCACTGGCAAGAAGGCTGTCGCGGCTGGTAAAAAGGTCGTCGAAAAAGACGTCAAAGCCGCTGCAAAAAAGCCGGCTGCCAAGAAGGCTCCAGCCAAAAAAGCTGCAAAAAAATAATTGCCCGTTTGGACAACTGAAAAGACAGGCCTTTGCTCAAGGTCTGTCTTTATTTTAGCACAGATACTCTGTTTTGTCAAGAATTAGCGGAATAGGCCTTTTTTGGTCTTTTTGAACTCTTCAATAAGATCTTTTTGCTTCTTGTTGAGATTCCTTGGGATTTCAACGTTAATCGTCACGATATGCGGGCCGCGCTGGTCGGTACCGAGGCGTGGGGCGCCGTGGCCAGAGAGCTTGAAGTTCGTGCCTGGCTGAGTGCCGGCTGGAACCTTCATCGTGATCTTGCCGTCAACCGTCTCGACCTCGATTTCGGTACCGAGAACGGCGTCGGCCATCGGAATCGTTACTTCGGAAAGAATCAATTCGCCCTCACGCGTCAAAGTCTTGTGCGCGCGCACGCGGACCTCGACGTAGAGATCGCCACGCTGGCCGTCGGCACTTGGGGCTTCCCCGCCCTTACCACTCAAACGGATGGACTGGCCATCATAGATGCCGGCAGGAATCTTAAGTTTAGTCTGTTCGCCCTCGACGGAAATCGTCTTGGTCGTACCGAAGATTGCTTCTTCAAAATCAATCGTAATACTCGTGCGATAATCGCGACCACGGCGTGCCGCACGGAAACCACCACCACCGAAACCAAAAATGCTACCGAGAATATCTTCAAAGCCAGCGCCGCCGAAGTCGAAATTAAAACTCTGGCCGTTAGCGCCGCGGAAGCCAGCAAATGGATCGCCACCACCATCGCCACCAACACCAGCATGACCAAATTGGTCATAGCGGCTACGCTTGGTCTTATCGCTCAAAACAGAATAGGCTTCGTTGGCCTCTTTGAACTTCTCTTCCGCTGCCTTGTCGCCCGGGTTTTTGTCAGGATGGTACTTAATGGCGAGCTTGCGAAAAGCCTTCTTGATTTCGTCATCAGATGCGTCTTTTTTGACGCCCAAAACTTCATAATAATCGCGTTTGCTCATACTTAAAAAGTATAGCACTTAGCACTCTACTAGGCAAGAGTGCTAATTCATCACAATAATACCGACCACGATAAAGACCGCAGCGATTATATACTGCGCAATCACACGACGCGTGACGCGTTTGCCGTGGATGAACTTCGGAAAAATACGCCCGAAGAAGACCGTAATAAAGATCGAAATAAAGAGGCTGGAGGCCTTACTGACGGCGGTCATCATAGCGACGACCGGCACGACGAGGAGGCCATACTTATAGAGTAGCTCGGCGAGGCCGAAGGCGATGTTATCGCAAAGCACCGCGAGCGTGTTGCGGCGATGGTTCTTCCCTTTGATGAAGGCGGTGCGGACGGCTTTGCGCCAAGAGCTGAAGCAGATAGCAATTACTATCACCATGAGGGCGGAACCGATTTCGAAGAAAAATAGTGACTGGCCGAGCAGGGTCGTGTCGGCCGTGAATCCTTTGATGAAGAACGCATAGACGACGTCCGACAGAATCGAGAAAAATGACGATACAATCGTCAATGTGGCGACTTTTATATTTGGCGACTGGCGTTCTTTTTTGCTCGTGTCGCCAAAAATAATCAGGAAAATAGCGACCATAATTAATAGGAGACCAAGCCCCTGCATCGCCGTGATTGCCTCGCCAAGAATCAATACGCCGAGGCCGAGCGAGATGAGCGGACTGAGCTGACCGAAGATATGGATATCAGCGGCGTCGCCAAGTTGGAGGGCCTTGAAGTAATAGATCAAACCAATGACGTTAATTGCGCCGGCTAAAACCAGACCGAGCGCGTTCCCGAGCGGCAATACAAAAACAACGCGGCCAAAGACAGCGAATAATAGCAACATGACAGCGAGATAGCTCGGCAGACGCCCAATTATCAGAGCGCCGGCGCGCTTTTTTGGCAAAGCCGTGTCGACAAGATAATTCTGAATATAGCCACCACTCGTGTAGAAAAGTTGCGCAAAAATAGGAAAGATTGCCCACAGCATAAGCTTATTATATCAGATTAGTTGCGCTCGCGGCGTGCGACGGCGAAGGAGGAGGCGTCGTTATCGAAATCGTCTTTGATTTCGCGATTGAAAAGCACTGCGATGAGCGTGTCTAACTCGGCGTAACCGAGGAGTTTTTCATTATTATCGATAATCAGCACGTAGTCGGTATGATTACGCAAGAAAACAGCAAGTAGCTCTTCGAGGGTGTAGTCGGTGCGCGCGAAGGCGACATTATGCTCCATTAGTTTTGCAACCGGCTCGTTCTTGCCGATATGCAAGAGGTCAAGCTTATCGGTGCGGATAATGCCGCAGACCTTGTCGGCGCCGTTGAGCACCGGAAAAACCGTCTCGCCGGTCTTATAGAGCTTGTCTAGCGCGAGCGGGCCGAGCGAATCTTTTTCGTGCAAGAAAACGATATCGTCGCGCGGCATCATTACGACTGCGGCCGTGCGTGATTTGAAAGACATGGCGCCAGAAATAAGATTGCGATCTTTAATACTGAGCGCTTCGCGTGGTGTGCGGCGAATAATATCCACGAGGTCCTTTTCGGACTGTGGCGTGAAGTTCTTGCGCTCTTCTTTAATGGCGTCTTTGAGGCGCTTTTCGAAGTCGTGCTCGAGCTTTTCTTGCGCTTTTTCGCGCGCTTCCTTGCCCTTTGCAATTGGCACTTTACGGAAACAGTCAACACGCGGGTCGAAAAACGCGACGAGTTTGGCCATAATCCTAGCGAAAAATGCCTTCATACTTTCATTATAGCATCTGGGTTTTTGAGATGTGCTAAACTAGATTTATGAATAAATTTACAGTGGGAGCGATTATTGTAATTTTGGCCGTCTTCGGTGGCCTTTTCGTCTTTTCGTCGCTCAATTCAGATAACAAGATTGACTATAGCAAGTATGATTCGCACAAAATTATTGAGGCGGACGAAAATAACGGCAACATTGCCGACCACGTACGCGGCAAGGCGGATTCGAAGGTCGTCGTTATTGAATACGCCGACTTGCAATGCCCAGGATGCGCGAGCATGATGCCGAAAATGAGCAGCTTGCACGAAGAATATGGCGATCGCGTCGCCTTCGTGTTCCGCAATTATAACCTTAGCTATCATCAGAATGCGCGCGCGGCTTCCGCAGCGGCCGAGGCAGCCGGTCTCCAAGGTTTCTTCTGGGAAATGCTCGAAACGGCTTACGCAAACCAAAGCGATTGGGAATACATCAGCGACACCGCCAAGCGCACCGATGTATTTACCGGAATCTTTGAGCAGGCCAGCGCTGGCAAGGGCGACGTCGAGAAATTTAAGAGTGATTTGACCAGCCCGGCCATCCAAAAGAAAATCGATTTCGACATTGGGCTCGGCAAGCGCGTCGACCAAATCAGCGCCACGCCGTCGGTCTTTGTTAATGGCGAAGCAGTCGAGATTGACGACGACATCAAGAAGCAGCTATCCGAGAAGATCGAAGCGGCTCTAAAAGAAGCTGATTCGGAAACTAAAGAAAATTAAAGAATAAAAAATATCCGTCTCTCAACAGACGGGTATTTTTTGCGCTTACATTTCGATGTACTCGTTCCAATGAAGCGCGTCCACTTGGAGCGTCCCCTTGCGGTTACGCTTTTTCATGGTTTCTCCTGCTTAAGTATATTGCCCTGCTTCTTCTATTAGTTTTTTGCGCCTGAGCGCGAATCCCCATAAAACTAGCAGAGCCATCGCTCTTTACGACTATATCCCCAAACATGCTGGATTATACACACGTTCCCAGAGCAACGTATCTATTGTAGCAAAGCCTTTTTGGGCTTTCAAGCATAATCTTTATCGGTTTTTGAGAGCCTGACGAATGCGATCTTCGACTGGGAGATTTGCGTCAATTCCCTCGAGAGCTTTCGTCGCATCAGCAAGGTTGAGACCAAGCGCCATGAGCGCATCGAGTGCCTCGTCGTTAGCGGCTGGCTGCTGGGTTACTGGATCAGATTTGCGACCATAGTAGGTTGGGAGGCCGACTTTATCACGCAGGTCAACAATTACGCGCTCGGCAGACTTTTTGCCGACACCGCTTGCTTTTGAGATGTAGGCCGAATCAGCGTTCGCAATTGCATTGCGGACTTCCTCGGCTGGCGCAAGGCTAAGGATTGCCATGCCGGCTTTCGGTCCGACGCCCTGAACGGAAATCAGGAGCTCAAAGAGTTTTTTCGCAGCGAGGCTCGTGAAGCCAAAGAGCTCCTCGGATTGCTCGCGTACGTGATGATAAGTATATAGTTTTACCTCATCGTTAAGATTGAGAGCTTCATAATCGATGCTGCTGACAGCCACTTCGTAGCCGATGCCATTAACGTCAATAATTACAGAGTTGTCGAATTTTTCGGTCAAAATTCCTTTAATATGCGCTATCATGCCTATATTATACCGCAAAACCCCTATAAAACCCTTTTCAAACAGTAAAAAATATGATAAAATGAGGAAAGTTTTTAATATAAAAGGTAAGAATATGTCGTTTGAACTATTGAAAAAAGTGGGTGATGCACAGAAAAAGAAGGCCGTGATTGACGTGCGTTCTGGCGACACGGTGCGTGTGTCGCAAAAAATTAAGGAAGGTGACAAGTTCCGTATTCAGATTTTTGAAGGTACGGTTATCCGTGTTGACCGCAAAGCTTCTCATACTGAGCGCATTGTTGTCCGCAAGGTTACCTCTGGTGTTGGTGTCGAGAAGAGCTTCTTGATGCACAGCCCACTCGTAGAAAAGGTCGAAATTGTCCGCCGTGGCAAAGTTCGCCGCAACAATCTCCGTTACCTCCGTGAGCGCTCTGGTAAGTCCGCTCGCCTCTCTCAGAAGGATTTCGATCGCCATGCAGTGAACGAACTCCCAGCTGAGGAAGAAGCACCAGTCGAAGCTCCAGCCGAGACTGAGGCTCCAGCCGAAGAGAAAACGGAAGCTTAAGCTTGAAAAAGCTACTAGGAATAGATGAAGTTGGCAGAGGCCCCTGGGCGGGGCCTCTTGTTGTGGGCGCATGTGTTTTACGCGAGCCCATTGAAGGTTTGAACGACAGCAAAAAGTTGACCGCGAAACGCCGCGAGAAGCTAGCGGCCGAGATTCACGAGAGGGCTTATTGCGGGCTAGGCTGGGTTTCCGCAGCCGAGCTCGATGAGCTTGGACTCTCCGCGGCCCTCCGCAAAGCTTGTCGTGAAGCGGTAAAAGCCGTGCAGGCACAGAAGCCAGAGTTTAACGAAATTATTATTGATGGTACCGTGAATTTCCTGAGCGATACCCCGCTCGGCAAATACGTTTCAGTTCTGCCAAAAGCCGACGCACTCGTGCCAGAAGTTTCTGCCGCCTCGATTATTGCAAAAGTCGCGCGTGATAACTATATGATCGAGCTAGCCGAGAAGTATCCGAATTACGGATTCGAGAAACACGTCGGCTATGGCACTGCCCTGCACCGCGCCGCGCTCGAAAAATACGGGCCATGCGAAGAACACCGCCAGAGTTTCCGTCCGGTCGCCGAACTAGCGCACAATGCAGATGCTGGCCATAGAGGCGAAGACGCGGCCGCTAAATATCTCGAAGGTCTCGGCCACAAAATCCGCGCACGCAACTGGAAGACGAAATGGTGCGAGATTGATATCGTGTCAGAAAAAGACGATGTTTTGTATTTTACGGAAGTAAAATATCGCCGCATGGGCGGCGGGCTCGATGCAATCACGCAAAAGAAGCAAGAACAAATGCGCTTCGCAGCAGAGTTATATTTGAAGAAGTTCCAAAATAAATCCGCGCGACTCGCAGCGATTGCCGTGAGCGGCGACAATTACCAAGTTACTGATTTTCTAGTCCTCGAGTAGGCTCGTCCGGGCAGTCGGCGAGGACTTTTTGCATGGCGAGTTTTTCGGCCGGCGTAACCCAGAGTTTGTATTTGTACTTCACGGAGATTTGGCGCGCCACATATTGGCAGCGGAAGGCTTCGTTGCTCGGCAGCCAAGCGTCGGCAGCTTGGTCGGATTTTTCCTGGTTGGCCGGACCATCGACGGCAAGGAGGTTTAGCGGGTCTTGGCTAATTTCGTAGCGCGCGTCCTTATCGAGCAGCGCTGCGCCGCTTGCCCAGGCATTGCTGAGCGCTACAACGTGGTCGATTTGAACATCGCTCGAAGTGTCTTGGCCGCGCACAAACTCGATAGTCTTTCCCGTATACGGATCGTCAAGAGTGCCGGTTTGCACTTTGCAGGAATTTGGCTTATATACCGCATCTTTAAGATCTCGTCCAAGAATCGCCTCGCGCGTGTTGCAACCGCTAGCAGTCGGCCCCCAGTTATCGTAAAAGGCCTTGCGATAATACTTCGTGTCGGCATACTTTTCTTTGACTGCAAGGTTTTCGAGAACGTCCTTCGCAAGTAACGAGTCAGCTTTCGTCTGTTCGAGTCGATATTCCGGAAGTTTCTCGCCAAGCCAAAGTAGACTTGCCTTCTCGTAGGCTTTCGGGTTTAGCAAAAGGAACGCAGCAAAAGCCAAGGCGATCACTAGGGCCGCCCCGATACGATGCGCGCGATATCGTCTAGCCATTAATAATTAACGGCCTGGATTTCAAAGTAGGATTGCGGGTGGTCGCAGACTGGGCACTTTTCTGGAGCCGAGTCGCCAATATGGATGTAGCCACAGTTGCGGCACTTCCAAACAGTGACGCCATCGCCTTTGAAAACCATACCTTTCTCGATATTTTCGATGAGCTTGCGATAGCGCTCTTCGTGATGCTTTTCAATTTCGCCAACTTTTTCGAAGAGCTCAGCGATTTCATTGAAGCCTTCTTCGCGAGCGTCTTCGGCGAATTTTTTGTACATGTCGGTATGCTCATAGTTCTCGCCATCAGCGGCGTCCTTGAGGTTGGTCATCGTGTCGGCAACACCGTCATGAAGAAGCTTATACCAAATCTTGGCATGCTCTTTTTCGTTGTCGCTAGTTTCCTGGAAGATTGCAGAAATCTGCTCGTAGCCTTCCTTTTTGGCTTTGCTCGCATAGAACTGATATTTGACGCGCGCCTGAGACTCGCCTGCGAATGCGGCGTTTAGGTTTTGCTCTGTTTTGGTACCTTTAATTTCTGCCATAAAACCTCCTGTTTCTATCTATTTTAGCAGTTTTTCGTCAGATGGTATAATAGAGCTATGGCAATTGAGAGAGTGATTGATACTAGCCTACACGAAGACGATAACGAAGAGTCTATCGTTGAGTTTAGTTTGCGCCCGACGACCTTCAGCGAATACATCGGCCAGAAGCATTTGAAGACGAATTTGAAACTTGCAATCGACGCGGCGAAGAAGCGCGGCGATGTGCTTGACCATATTTTGCTCTACGGCCCTCCGGGTCTCGGCAAGACGACGATGGCCGGCGTGATTGCGCACGAGATGGGCGCGAACTTCCGTGCCACATCTGCCCCGTCGATCGAAAAGCCAGGTGACCTCGCTAGCATTCTCACAAATCTTGCAGATGGTGATATTCTATTTATCGACGAAATTCATCGCTTGCGCCGCGCGGTCGAGGAAATTCTATACTCCGCGATGGAAGATTATAAGCTTGATATTGTAATTGGAAAAGGCACGGCCGGTAGGAGTGTGCGCCTAGATTTGCCGCACTTCACTTTGATCGGCGCGACTACGCAAACTGGCAATATTGCAGGGCCACTTCGTGATCGTTTTGGCCATAGCTTCCGTCTCGAGTATTATGCACCCGATGATATAAAGAGTATTATTGAGCGCTCGGCAAAACTGCTAAATACCACAATCGAGCCAGACGCCGCGAAGCTGCTCGCGGAGCGCTCACGCCTGACACCACGCATCGCAAACCGCTTGCTAAAGCGCGTGCGTGATTATGCCGACGTGAATGGCGATGGAATTATCGATAAGCCAACCACTGAAGCCGCACTGAAGCTGCTCGAAATCGACGAGCTCGGCCTTGATCCGGCTGACCGCAACATGCTTTCTTTGATGATCGATCGCTACGGCAGCAGACCAGTTGGTCTTAGTACTATCGCTGCTCTAACTGGCGACGAAGCCTCTACGATCGAAGATTACTATGAGCCATATCTCATGCAGCTTGGCATGATTCAGCGTACGCCAAAAGGACGCGTTGTAACTGAGGCTGCCAAGAAACACTTAGGCAAAGCTTAATTTTTCGAACTATCGTTGATATTGCGGAAGAGAATCTTTTTGACGCGAGCAGTAAACGGCTTGATCTCATCGATGCGCAGAAGCGAGCAGGAAATAATGTAGACAAGAAGACTTACGAGAGTGATTACGCAGAACTTCGGGAAGGTTGCGAGGAAGGAATTGTCTGACTCGCGGAGCGGAAGAATCTTCGTCATCACCCACGACACAATACCGGCGAGAGTTGCGGCAACTGCAATACGAATAAAGGTTTTCCAAAACTCGCGATCAACAAGTTTGTTGCCCTTCTTGTTCTGGATGAGGAGCAACATACCAACTTCGAAGACGGCAGAAATTGAGGTTGCATAAGCAAGACCCTCTGGCCCAAACCCGGAGGAGCTCAGTAACACGGCCGCCACAATCTGAACGGCGAAGGCTGCGACGGAAATAATCAATGGGGTCTTTGCGTTTTGCTTGGCATAGAAACCGCGCGCGACAATGTGATACATCGACTGCGTAATAATCGCAATAACGAAGGCGCCGAGAACGCTAGCGATCTTCGGATCGCCGCCATTCTTGATGAAGTTCACGACGTAACCGCGAGTATAGAATGCGATGATCGCAATCGGCATAGAAATGAGAATAATCGTATTTAGCGCAGAACGATAAGTCTTCCGGAATGCAGCGTCGTCGCCACGACCGGCTTCCTCGCTGAGGCGCGGGAAGAATGCGGTCGAAATTGCGACGCCGACAAGATTGATTGGCATCGAGCGAAGCGACGAAGCCTGCTGGTATGCGCGGATTGACTGCTCTCCCATACGAGATGCAAGGTTAGTGTTGATGATGCTCATCACATAATCGATGCCCTGGTCTGCCGAACGTGACGGCAATAGTTTCAGCACCTTGCGGAAACCCTGATTTTTCCAAGTGATTTTGAAGTTATAGTCGAAGCCGAGTCCGACGAGACCAATAATACTGACGGCGAGCTGAAGCAAAGCGCCAAACACGACGCCGAGCGCGACGCCCATGATGCCGCCTTCAAAGATTTGGATGCCGAAGATATTGATGCCATTCGTAAAGACAAGAATACCGACGATGATACCGACGTTATAAAGCGCTGGCGCGAGCGAATAGAAGATGAAGCGTCCAACTGCCTGCTGCATACTGGAAAGCACCGTTGAAATCGAGAACAAGAACGGGTTAATCGCAATCACACGCATCATGTTAATAGCGAGAGACATCGCCGATTCGTTGAGGCCCGGCGCAACAACATAGCGGACGAGCGGGTCGGCAAAAATCATAATTAAAATCGATGCGACAAAGCTAAGGAGCGCGAGGAAATTTAGCGTGCTCTTACTGAGTTCCCAAGCAGATTTTTTGTTGCCATTGACGAGGCGCTGATTGAAAACTGGAACAAAAGTCACCGCAAGAGCGCCCGACGTAATGATGAAGAACAAGAAGTCAGGAACGGTAAAGGCGGCGGTATATGCGTCGAGACCCGCTGGATACGTATCGTAATACATTGAGTTCAGCCAGCGATCGCGGAAGATGCCGAGAAGCGCAGAAATCAAAGTCGAACTAGCAATCACAATCGCCGCAGTGCGCACCGAAAGCTTGGTGTTCGCAAGCGAGACTACTGAACGAAAATGGTTTTTGCGTTTCATATATCCTTAGTATAACAATTAATTATGGAGTTTCGCAGCGGCTGGCATGCTCGTGCCTTTGAGGATGGCGGCCACTTCTTTTTCTTCGAGAGTTTCTTTTTCGAGCAAGGCACTTGCTAGATCGTCGAGATACTTTTTGTTTGCTTTAAGCACCGCCTCAGCGCGGGCATTTGCTTCTTTCGTAAGAGCTTCAATTTCTGTGTCAATGAGTTCAGCAGTCTTCTCAGAATAATTCTTGGCGCGATCGCCGAAGAAGTTTACCTCGTCAGTATTGAAGACTTGGTCGCGGAGCTTGCTGCCCATACCCTCTTGCGAAACCATTTCGCGAGCGAGCTCGGCAACGTGCTGGAGGTCAGAGCTTGCGCCGGTCGTAATGCCGTCAGCGCCAAGAATGAGACGCTCAGCGACGCGGCCACCCATCGCGCGAGCAAGGACGTCTTTCAACTCGTAGACGCTCTTGTAGCTGCGGTCTTCTGGAGGAAGGAACCAAGTCACGCCACCAGTGCGGCCACGTGGGATAATCGTAACTTTATGCACTGGATCGGAGTCTGGAAGCACATGACCAACAATCGCATGACCTGCTTCATGATAAGCAGTAATGCGGCGCTCTTCTTCGCTCATAACCTTCGACTTACGTTCTGGGCCGATCGCAACACGTTCAAATGCTTCCGTGACATCAGCATTCGTGATGGTTTTGTGGTTAGCGCGCGCAGCACCAATGGCAGCTTCGTTCGCGATATTTGCGAGGTCAGCGCCGGAGCTACCGGCAGTCTTGCCAGCAAGCGCGTCAAGGTCGACGGAGTCATCGACTGGTTTGTTCTTGAAGTGAACCTTGAGAATCTCGACACGATCCTTTCGCTCTGGGAGCGTAACGTTGACGTGGCGGTCGAAGCGACCTGGGCGCAATAAAGCTTTGTCGAGCATATCGACGCGGTTGGTTGCAGCGATTACAATAACGCCAGTTTCATTGTCGAAGCCATCCATCTCGACGAGAATCTGGTTCAAGGTCTGTTCGTCTTCGCGACCAGCACCGCCACGAGCATCGCGCTTGTGAGCGACCGCATCAATCTCATCGATGAAGATAATGCTTGGAGAATTTTTCTTTGCTTTTGCGAAAAGGTCGCGTACGCGAGAAGCACCAACGCCGACAAACATTTCAGCGAATTCGGAACCGGAAATCGAGAAGAACGGAACACCGGCTTCGCCCGCAACGGCGCGAGCCATGAGAGTCTTACCAGTACCTGGATCGCCAGCGAGCAAAACGCCGCGCGGAATCTTTGCGCCGAGCTTTTCGTATTTCTTTGGATTCTTTAAGAAGTCGACAATTTCAGACAAATCCTGCTTAGCGGACTCGTTGCCAGCAACATCGGAGAAAAGAACTTTCTTTTTCTCGTTACCATAGAGGCGAGCCTTTGCTTTGCCGAAGCCCATGTTCTGATTGTTCATGCTCTGCGCTTGGCGAATCATGTAGAATAGGAAGCCGATAACGAGAAGAGTCGGGATTGCGATGAGCGCAACGTCGACGATGATGCCGAAGACATCAGTTTCGTCTTTAATTTCGACGGCAACTTTACCCTCTTCAATGACCTGTTCGAAGCCCTGCTCTTGGAGCGTGCCAGATGCATCCTTGCGAGAAATCATATTCTTCGGGAGATCAGTGTTATCTTTCGCAGTAATGCGAAGTTCGTTGCCACGAAGCTCAATTTTTTCGAGCTTTTCTTCTTTAGCGTAAGTCAAAACGTCAGTAAGGCTGCGTTCTTCGACGGCCTTGTTCTCGCCGCTAAGCGAAGTGTAGACTGCGGCGCCCATGAGGACAATTAAACCCCAGAAAATAACGAGGCGAATAAGGTTAAAAGCTTTATTTGGTTTTTGTGGACGACGGCTGCGACCGGCGTTGTTCTTGTATTCTGGCACAATGGTCTCCTATCTAAAACAGTATCTATTATTATAGCACTTTTAGGAGGTGGCTGGCTACCGCAGAAGGCTAGATTTTGTGCTCATTTTTGAGCTTCGCAATATATGCGCGCTGAGTTTCTATGAACTTTTGCTTGTCGCTCAACAGCTCGCGAATGTCTTTTAGGAATTGCTCGTATTTTGCGTCTTTGAAATAAAATTTTGCATAGCCACCAACGCCAAATTTTTCGGATAAGTGGAAGTGTGCTCGTTCGAATAGTTCCTCGTCGGTCGCGTCCGGCTTGAGACGTTTGCCATAAGTATAGGAGCGTCTGAGACATGCTTCGACCGCAGTGTTGCGGTCGGCCGAAGAAACGATTTCGCCATAAATACTACGCGGTTTTCCTTGCCCCCCTGATGCACGATGGTCTTCGATTGCTTCTTTGATAATCTTTAGTTCTTCACCGGTGAAGAATTTTGGCAAAGACTCGTCCTTCATCATCATCTCGGCGGAAATAATTTCATGTTTCTTTGGATCAATATGGTGGCCTAGGTCATGGAAGGCGGCAACCGTATATACGATGTCCGGGTTTACGTCGAGATTGTTTTCTTTCACCAATTCAAAACTGCGCGTAATTACTTTTTCAATATGCTCTATGCCATGGCCAACTTCGTTTTTGTCATAAATCGGAAGAACGTCTTTTTCGATGTGGCGTTTCAGCTTTTCATTAATCTTTGCCTCTGCCTTTTTCAAAACGTAAATCAACCATTTTACGCCGTTTTCGGTAGTAAATGTTAGCGGCCTTGCGGCACGAAATGGCGTTCGCTCAATAATATCGCCCATCTCTTCCTCGGAGTAATAGCTAAAGTAGCGCTCTGCGCCAATATGATAGATTCCAGGAAAATCTGCCCACTCGCTATCCTTGTTCTTGCAGGAGCGATCGATAACGGAGAATACGCAAATGCCGCCGCTCTCGAGCGCGTCATAGCATTTCGTCAATGCCTCGCGCACGTCATCTGCCGTAAAGTGCACGAATACTTTCCAGCAAATAATCGCATCATATTTTTCGGGAAAACTGTCCTCTAGGAGATTGAACTTAATCGGCCCAAATCCGTTCTTTTTGATGGCGGCAAGAAAAACATCAGCGACATCGCTCGCAGTAACATCAAAACCGCGTTTCCGAATCAGTTTCGCGAGATTGCCATTCGCTGAACCAACCTCAAAAACTCTGCCACCTTTCGGGATACACGCGAAAGTGGTTTTAATAAACTCTTGCGTCCACTTATCCTCTTTTTCGCCAAATTGCTTGGCGCCGTTTAAGTAGTTCGCCGCAACCTTATCGTATGCTTCCAATGTCTTCTGATTTTGCGTGCTCATTTCTAAGTAATATATATCAAAAAATCACTCCGCTTGGAATGATTAGTGGTCGGGGCGACCCGATTCGAACGGGCGACCTCGCAGTCCCGAACCGCGCGCGCTACCAACTGCGCCACGCCCCGACTGGAATTGATTATATCACAAATAGATGACGACGAATTGCTCTAGTGGTGGCTCTTCCCTTTTTCTAATAAATATGATACAATTGTTGAAGTCCGGGGTTTGGCGCAGTTGGTAGCGCGCGCGCTTTGGGAGCGTGAGGTCATCAGTTCGAGTCTGATAACCCCGACCACATCAAAAAAGAGCCACAAGGGCTCGTTTTTTGTTTTCTCTGTTTTATTGTGCGCCAGGGATTTGGAAGGCACCCGGATCGTTATAAATCTGGTCCTGCATTACCGGATTAACGCCATTCACGCTAGGGCTAGCGGACAAGTCCGGTTCGTCCTCTTCCTGCAATACGGCTGGGGTAATTGGCGCAATCGGCTCAATCGGATCTGGCTCAGCTGGAACGCCAATTGGATTTGGCGCTAGCTCTGGTGCAGTGTCGACAACTGGTGCAGGCATAATTGGCTCAGCAGGAATATCTTCTCCTGGATCAAATGGGATTGGTGGTGGTGGCAGAATATTGCCGTCACCAGGCATCGGAAGCGGTGGTTCAACTAATTCCGCACCGGCAATTGGTGCCGGTTCTTCGGCGACGGTCATCGGCGCAACTGGTGGCTGCGAAGGGTCGACATTCGAGAATGGCGCCGCAACTTGTGGCGGTGTAGTTGGCGAGTCAACAACTTCATTCACGACAGGCGCAGGCACAACCGGAACTGCATCCTCTGGGACAGTTTCGTCATGCATTGGAACCGCTGGCGCTTCGATAGTTGGAAGCTCAGCAGTTGGGTAATCTTTTTCCGGCTCTGCTGCAGGCATTATTTTAAAGTCTGGTACCACAGGAGCGGGGTTTTCTGATGGTTCGCCAATTGGCTCTGGTGTTGGGCGAGTAATAATCTTTGGCTCTTCCGGCTGAGCTTCTGGCTCGGCAACCGGCGGTGCCACTGGTGGCTCTACGATCGGTTCAGCTTTTGGCGCTTCCTCGACTTTCGGTGCTTCCTCAATTTTTGGTTCTTCAACGACTGGTTCGACGGCCGGCTTCTCTTCTGGCTTTGGTTCTTCTTTTGCCGGTTCAGCCGCTTCATCGCGCTCAATCGTCAATTCAGTTTCATCTTCCTTTTCAACATCCTTCAGTTCTTCGTTCGCGTCAACAACATTACGCGTCAGGATATCCACTGGAATACTAGAAGAAATAAGCTGCTGATCGGCGCCGGCGGCCATCAAAGCAGAAGCAACCGACATCGTCTCGGCGGAAGTATGTTCGTTCGAGAAGCGATTCGTCGCAGAAACAATACCGGCAAGCAAGGCAGTTGCCGTAGATTTATCGACGAGCTCTTTGTCAGATTCGAGATCATTTGCTAGCGTGGCAACCATTTCGGAGACAGAAGATGCGCCTGGATCGCCCCATTCTAGGTCGGCGAAATTGCCAGGGGCAGCAGCGGAAATGTTAATCGAACTTGCGTCATGTTTAATGCGGCCATATTCAGAGAGAGCTGAGTCCAAATCGGCCTCTGCGGCAACATTTAGGGCAATAATCAGGTCAACATTGAAATCGCCATGACTGAATTCAAGGTCATCCTCATTCAAAGTCGTGCGATATGGCGTAATAAATACCCGGACAAAATCACCTTCAATCTTGTAGCGAAGGTGGTCAGCCTTCTCTTTATCAAGAGCAATAATAAAGTCTTGCAGGCTATTTGTGTTGGTTTCAAAGGTCTTTTCCGGTTCCAAGAATTCGATGGCATTAGGAACAGCACCGGAGAAAATTGCGGTGGCGTGCTTTCCCATTTTATCTAATATAAACGTTAAGCCAAGTGCGGCCGAGAGTTCATCAACGCTCGGATCTTTCGAGAGGGCAACAAGCACATTATCGCCCGTCTGGACTCGCTCAACGACTTGATCTAAGACTGTATTCGTCTTAGGAGCCTGCGATTTTTTGTCTGCCATTTTTATCTGTTCTTGTTTATTTTTGACCTTATATAAGACAAATTTATCATAAGCTTTTAAAAAATGCAAGCCCCTTCCCCTATTCGACACTTTACTTTTTATACTTTTTAGAATATAATATGCATTAATTGTAAATAATAAGTTAAGGAAAGATATTTAAATGCCGATTATTAAATCCGCAAAGAAAGCTGCGCGCCAAGCAACTAAGCGCCGTAGCAATTATGAAGCGACCAAGAAAACCATTCGTGGTGCGCTCAAGGATTTTCACGCTAAACCAACTTCCGAAAAGTTGGCCAAGGT
>JAEEGK010015586.1_pt1 | contig 16815 bp, 10 predicted proteins | sample 8958771 | NCBI WGS metagenome assembly JAEEGK01 (sample SAMN16246547, study PRJNA631951) | gut metagenome | biome: gut microbiome; feature: rumen; material: SC-attached | host: Bos | place: Iran: Karaj | collected 2018-10 | reverse complement strand
TATTAATAAAAAAAAATTAAATTAATTTATTTTCTATTATTAAAATCTATAATTATAAATGAATTATAAAAATAAAAAAACATATTTACAATTAATTTAATAATTCATAAACGAACTTTACATAATAAAAAAAAAATCAACATTGTAAAAATGGATGATTCAAAGCATCTTCAGGTTTAATTCTTTTTTTATAATCAAATTCAAGCATTTTTAAAAGCAAATCTTTAAACAATTCAAAATCATTTAAATTATTATTACAAATACTTTCATCATCAATAATTTTATTTAATTTTTTCCCTAAATCTTTTTGAATATTAAGAATTTTATTTGCATCTCTTCCATTCACACCAAAAATTCCATATTTAATAAGATTTTTTCCTTTAATTAAAACTTTAGTTTTATAACTCATCCAAAGCGGAATGCATGTGATTATTTCTAAAATCGTTGCGCCTAAGCTCCAAACATCAATACAAGAAGGAAAATTTTTAAGACTATGAATAAATTTAATATTTTCTTTATTTAATAAAAAATTTCCATTTTTTTCTAAAATTTCTGTTAATTCTGGACTTAAATATTCAGGTGTATTTGAAGAAAAATTCACATTTTTATTTAAAAAATAAGAAGAACCATAATCAATTATTTTTATTGATTTTATATTGAAATTTTCATCATGTTCAATGAGAATATTTTCTGGTTTAATGTCGCCATGAATAATAAAAAATTTATTTAAATTTTGAATAAAAATGAACATTTGTTTTAAAAATATTTTCAATTGCGTAAAATCTTTCATTACAAAATGTTCTAAAAATTTTCCTTTTTTTATTGTATAAATTCTTTCTTTATTAATAAATTCTCCTTTTATTTTTATGCTTAAAGTTGATAAATCTTTTCCACATTTTTCATAAATAATCCACAAATCAAAATTATCTTCAAAAAATTCATAAAAAATTGGAAAAGTTTTTATATTAATATTATTTTTAATAAAAATCATCATTTCAATTTCACTTTTTGCTAATTTGTAATTAACAATATTTTTTTTTGATATTTGTTTACATGCAAATTCTTTTTGATTTTCAATGTTTTTTACTAACCAAACAATTCCACATCCACCTTTTCCTAATAATTTTATTTTTTTGTAATTTTCGGATGGTGTTCGATCGCCATATAAATTTTTTTCTTCTTGAGTTAAAAAAGGCGGTTTTAAATCGGTTTCATATGAAAAAAAATCATCGGAATTTTTTTCTTTTGTGTTTGTGTTTGTGTTTGTTGGTAAATTCGTGTTTGAAATGGAATTTTTTTTTGATGAAGATGGATTTTTTTTATTTACGGAAATGTTAAGAGATAATTTTTTCTTTTTTGGTTTTGTTTTTACTTCGATTGTATTATTAATTTTAGATTTGTTTTTTTCATTAATATTTAATTTTTTTTTATTTTTTAAATAATCATTATTAATATTTTTTTTGTTTATTTTTAAATTATTATTATTATTATTAGAATTTTTTTCATTATTATTATTAAAATCCATTTTTAAAATTTTTTGTTTATTATTATTATTATTATTAAAATCATTATTAAAATTATTTTTTTTGGCTGATTTATTTAACATATTTGTCATTGTCGAAGAATCAGTTAAATAATCTTTAAAAGAAGAAGAATTATTAATTTTTTTATTAAAATTATTATTAAATTTATTCATTTTGATTGGACAAATAATATTTTTTTCTCTTTCAGAAAATTCTCTTTTTTTTATAATATGAATAAAATCTTTTTTAATATTATTATTTTCTCTTTCAGTTAAAATATTATTATTCGTTGTTAAATTAATTTGACTAATTCCGCTTTGCAAACTTTTATTATTTTTATTTTTTCTTTTAATAATAGAATTTTTGTTTTTTTTTAAATTATTAAATTCACTAATATTATTTGAAGATAAATTATTATTTTTATTATGATAATAATGATAATAAAAAAATTTATTTCTTTTATTATCATTTTTATTATTTTCTGTTTTTAAATTATTAGAAAAATTATTTAAAGTTTGAAAAAATTTATTTTTATTTTCATTTTCTTGCGTATTAAAATTCGAAAAAAAATTATTTTTATTCCAAAAAATTGGAGTTCGATGAACAATTAATTTTCGTTTTGAATTACATTCAGATAATTCTCTTTTTACTAATTTAATTTTTTCAAAATGTAAATAATTATTATTAAAATTAATTGATGGAATTTTTTGTTTAATAATTTTTTTTTTATTTCGAGTTGTTTTATTTTCATTTTCTATAATTTTAAAATTATTCTTTTCTATTTTTATTCTATCAAAATTTATCTTTTTTAAATTAGAATTTTTCGGCGTTTGACAAACGTTATTTTTTTTGACTTTCATCATAATAAAAATATTATAAAAATAAATATTAAAAATCAAAAAAATAAATTAAAAAATTAATTTTCTATATAAAAAATAATAAATAATAATAAAACATTAATTAAAAATCAAAATTAAATTGATTTTGAATAAAAACTATAAAAAAACGAATTTTTATTACTTAATAATTTTTTCGGCGAATCATATTCAACAACATTCCCATTCTCAAGCACAATAATTTTATCACTATTTAAAATCGTTTTTATTCTATGCGCAATCGTAATCACAGTAGAATTTTTCAACAATTCATTAATCGCATGTTGAATAATTTCTTCAGTTTTATAATCAATACTCGCAGTAGCTTCATCCATAATAATAATCTTCGATTTCCTCAAAATCGCTCTTGTAATGCAAATCAACTGCTTTTCACCAATCGAAAGATTATTCCCATTCTCACTTATAATTTGATCCAAACCATTCGGATTATTATCAATAATATAATTAAACCCAATTTTATTCAAAACATTTTTAATCTCCTCGTCACTGAAAATTTTAATAGGATCAATATTATAACGTAACGTTCCATTCATCACAGTCGAATCTTGCGGAATTATAGTCAAATTCCTTCTAAGCTTTTTAAGCCCAATAATACCAATATCAATTCCATCTATAATAATTTTCCCCTGCAAAGGTTCCAAAATTCTAAACAAACACAAAGCAATCGTGCTCTTTCCACTTCCAGTTCTACCAACAATTCCAATGTGTTCGCCACCGTTAATGACGAAATTAAGATTTTTCAATACAATTTCTGTTCCCGGTCGATATTGAACTGAATAATGAATGAATTCAATGCTACCTTCAGTGGGCCATTTCATTAATGAATCTAAATTAATTTCATGTGGGCGCTCACTTATTAAATTCGTGTATGAAAGACATCGTTCCATTTTAGTCATTGTGTTTTCAAAGTTTGAAAAGGCTGATAAAAATTCTATTATGTCTTCTTGAAGAACTATTGAATATGTTAATAAAAGGCCAATTATTTTAGCGGAAAATTTCTCTTTGTTTATTAACGTTATTATTACAATAAAAGCAAGAAAAATAAATGATAAAAAATTCAATGTTAATAAATACCATTGTGAAATTCCATTTAAATAAAATTCTACTTTGAAATGATTGTCTATTTTTGAATAAAAATTATTAATATATTTATCTTCGAAATTATACGCTCGAATTGTTGTGTTTCCGGGAATAGTTTCATTTATTAAATTCAAAATGGGGCTATTCAACATTCCTTCAATTCTTGTCAATTCTCTGCTGCAATTCATATAAAATCTTCCAATTTTCCAACAAACAAACAGAAAAAAAGGCAATAAAATTAAACTATAAGGTTGATATAAAGAACAAACAACAATCGCACCAAAAAAACTTGTGCCAAAACTTGTCAAAGTCATAAACCAATACATTGTATATGTATCTACTGTTGTTAAATCTTTACTCAAACGATTAAAAATTTGCCCTTTTGGAATTGTGTCATGAAAAAGATTTATTGGAGCAAAAATCAAACTTTTTATCATTTCTGTGTGAAGACGACTTGAACATTTAAGTGAACCTGATGTTATAATAACTGTTCGAAAATAGTTGAATAATGTACTTGATAAAGAAAGAATGGCATAAATTAAGAAATAAAAAAGATTTGAAGAAAAAAAAGATTTTTTTGTATTATTTTGATGGTCTGACCAATAACCTAACCAAATGTCTGAACCTACACGAAGAACTTGCCAAGAAATTAATATTAATATTAAGTTTGCTATTAAAAGAAATCCACCGATGTAAGAAAAATAAGAAAAATAAACTTGAGAACTTATTGTTCCTTGTTCTTTTGATTCATCTTTAGTTATTCTTTTAATTTGATTGTTATTATTATGATTATTATTATTATTATTATTATTATTATTTGTTTTATTTATTTTATTTGAATTATTATCATTTTCATTATTTTTGATATTATTATTATTATTATTAATATTTTCATCTTCTTCTTCTTCTTTTTTTTTATTCGAAAAAGTTCTATAAAAACTTTCATTTTGAATTTCTTTAAACGTTCCTTTCCATTTAATTTCCCCATTTTCAATATAAACAATTTGATCAGCATATTTTAAATATTGCAAAGCATGAGTGACAAGAATTCTCGTTTTATTTTTAAGAAAATCCACAATGCAATTTTTCATAATATTTTGTCCAACATTAGCATCAAGCGCACTAATAGGATCATCTAAAATGAAAATATCTTTATTCGTATACATCGCTCTAGCTAAACTAATTCTCGCTTTTTGTCCGCCTGATAAATTAATTCCTTTTTCTCCAATTTCAGTCAAATCTCCTCCAACTAAAACTTCAAGATCTTGTTTTAATTCACATAATTCGATGATTTTATTATAAAGATTTGGTTCATAAGGATGATAAAATAAAATATTGTTCCTAACTGTTGAATTTTGAATCCATGCCTCTTGAGAAACGTAACTAATTTCACCATTTACTATCAATTTTGTTTGAACGGGATTGTTAATTTCCATGTTGTTTAAAATCGCTTGTAATAAAGATGATTTTCCTGAACCAACTTCGCCGATTATGCAAACAAATTCACCTTTTTTTATTTCTAAATTTATGTTTTTTAATATTAATTCATGAGTTAAATTTGTTGATGAATTTATTAAAGGCGAATATGAAAATGAAGGAGAAATTAATAAAGAAGATTTTGTATCTTGAAGTTCTACTTGTTGAATAGGTTTTTCTTTTTTGTTGTTATTATAATTAATAATATTATTATTATTAAATCGTGAATTTCCCCAAGAAAAATTTCCATTTTGAATTTTAATCACAATGTTTTTTTGTATCGTTTCTAAATCATTTCGAATAATATCATTTTTATTAATTTCCGCTTCTTTCAAAAATTTTTCTATTCTATTAAGAGAAACAATAGTTTCATTAATATTATCAATAGTAACTGGAAGATTTTTCATTGGATTTTGAATGCTAGTGAAAATTCCAAGACAAGTAAACATATCTTCTATTTTGAAACTGTCATAAAAAAATTGATAGGCACCTATCGCAAAAACACTCATTGCAATTGGAGCCAACCAAAGCAAAGTTTGTGAAATTTGAGTTATTTGATATCTTTTATTTAATGCATCTAATTCATCTTTTCTAGAAAAAGAAATTTTATCCAAAAAAAAATCATCCCATCCATACAATTTTATTACTTTCAAATTATTAAACGTTTCCGATGTCACTTTCATTCTCGCATCACATTTTTTCGTATGCAATTTTAAATACTTCGAAAATTCCTTTCTATAATGATGATTAACAAACATAAAAACAACCATAATTAAAAATCCAAAAACAAAAGAAATTCCCATGTATTTAAACAACAAATAATTATACATAATAATCAGAAAAGGAACTGATAAAATATTTGGACAGCTGCTCATTAATTTAAATAATTTATGACTGTCATTTTGAATGAAATTAATAATTTTACCTGAATTTATTTCTACGCTCGGACTCAATTTAAGAAGTTTATTATAAACTAAACAATTTAATTCAACTGCACTTTTATTTCCAATGTTCGTTAATAATTCTGTGCTTTTTCGCTGTAAAATTAAATCAATCAATCGAATTGAAAGATAAATCAAACCAATTTTTAAATTTTTAATTTTCAATGAAGATTCTGTTATGAATTGCTGAACAAATAAACGAAAATAATAAATTGAAAGAATGTTTATTAAACAATTAAAAATTGTTGAAATGAAAATTATAAAAATCGCTGAAAAATTTGCTTTTATTGATGTTAATAATAAAGGAAATTTTTTTATGTTTTTGTATTGTTTGTTTTCCCAAATGTCGTAAATTTTATTGTAAAATGAATTGCTTTGATAATTTGAAGGAAGATTGTTTAAATCATTGACTGTGATATTATTTTTTTTATAAGCATATTTTATTGTTTTAAATGCCCAAATAAAAAAAAATTTATTAAAAAATGATAAATTATTTAAATTTGTATTGATTTCTTCTATTTTATTTTCTTCGTTTTTTTCTAATTTTTGATATTTTATTTCGTTTGTTGGAATTAATTTTTCCATTTTAAAATAAATAAAAATTTAAAAATAAAAAATTAAAATATTTTATTTATAATAAAATAAAATTAAGTTTATAATTTATTTAATTCTTCTAATTTTTTTGAATAATATTCATCTGAATTTATTGTGTCTATTATTTTATTATTATTATTATATTTTTTTCTTTTATTAAATTCTAATTCAATAATATTATTTTTTTTAAAATTTAAATATTCATTGAAAATTTCACTGTGAATAATAATATTATTATCATTATTATTTAAATTATTATTATTATTATTATTATTTGTTTTTATTAGAATTTGTTCTTTATTTTTAATAATATTTTTATTATTTAAATTTATATTTTTTTGATTAACATAATCATTTTCAATATTATCATAATAATTATTATTATTATTAATAATATTATTATTATTTTGTTTTAAATCATTTATTTTTGAATCTAAATCATCATCAACATTATTATTATCTTCATTATTATTAAAATTATTATCATTCATTATAAAATCATTATTATTATTATTTTCAAAATTTTCATTATTTTTATTTTTAATATTTTCACTTTCTGGTAATAAATCTTTATTATTTTTATAAAATTTTTTTCTAATTTCAGAAAAATATTCTTTTCTATTTTTGCTTAAATAATTAAAATTATTATTATTATTATTATTAACATTAACATTAATTTTTTCATTTCCAATTTGATTAATTAATTCATCATGATTAATTTTATAATTTTTATAAACATTTTGAATTTCATTAAATTTATTATCTAAATTTTGAAGTTCTTTATTTTTTTGTTTTTCTTTCGTTTTTTTAATTTTTTCATTTTGTTTTAATTCATTTTTTTCTCTTACTAATTCAGCTCTTTTTTCTCTTTCTTCCGCTTTTTTTTTCATTTCTTCTTTTTTTAAATTTTTCATGTTTATTATTTTATTATTATTTTTTATATTTTTCATAATAATTTTTACATCATCATTATTTTCATTCATTGAATTTAATTCGTTTAAAAAATTAAATTTTTATTATTAAAATTATGATTAATTATTATTTAAATAAAATTATAATATTTTTTTTATAATTTAATTTCAAAGAAAATTTTACATTTCTTAAAAATGGGAAATAATTACGTAAATTTAAATATAATTTTTCTTAAAATTTTTTTATTTTATTTTTTTAGTGCTGCAAAAATAATTCAAACATAAACGAAAAAAAAAACGAATTAAACACAGAAAAAAAACGAAATGGAAAAATAATAACAGAAAATGAAAACATCGATGAAATTCACAATTTAAAACAATTTCCAAAAATGAAAAAATTAGAAACAGAAAATAATAGTAATAACATATTTGAAATTGAAAAAACAGAAGAAAAAAAGAAAATAAACGAAAAAATCACTTCAAAAAATTTAATAATAGAAGTAATAAGTTCAATAATTCCAATCGGAGAAATATTAAAAATCGGTCCAACTGGATTAGAAAATGGAAAAAGAAACGCAAAAGATGGAATTACATTTTTTGGTTATGAAGAAGAAAATGAAGACAATGTAAAATTATTTTTAATTATTTTTAATAGCCAGAAATGGATTATATTATTCCCCCAAAAGAAGAAATTATTGATGGAAGATTTTATGGAAAACATTTTCAAATTCGATTTGATTGTGATGATTTGAATTATTATATTAAAGATTTGGGACATGGATTTGGAACTTTCATTAAAATAACAAATTGGACAGAAATTAAAAATAAATTTTTAATTAATATCGGAGAAAATTACATTGTGTTTACATTAGGTTTAGAAGAAGATGGAAACGAAACAAAAGAATCAATGAATAATAATAATAATAATAATATAAATAATAATATTAATAATAATATTTCAAACACAAGCAATTTATTAAATATTAAAGTTTTTTATGGTTTGCCTAATCATGATATTTTAACTTTTTCACCTGAAAAAAGTCCTTTTCATATTGGAAGAAGTGAAGAATGTGAAATAGTTTTAAATGATAATATGTTAAGTAGAATTCATTGTTCGATTGAATTTAAAAATAATGTTTGGTTTATTAATGATGGGTATGAAAATGGAGGTGAAATTATTAAATCAACAAATGGAACTTGGATGTATCCTGATTTTGATATTAAAATTGAAGATAAAATGGTTTTTAAATCAAATCGAAATTTATTTTTTTGTTCCTTTGAAGAAAATTGAGTTTTTTTTTTTTTCATTAATATTTATTTATTTAATAAAATATATTTTTCTTTTATAAATAGTATAATAATATTAATGTTATGATTATAATTATAAATTATCAAAAAAAAAAAAAAAAATTTAATTAATTTATTTTAATATTTTTAATAAGTAAAATAAAATATATAAATATTTTTTAAATGGGAAATATTTCTCAAAAAGACATTGAAATAATTGAAAGTTACATTAAAAATAGCGATTCTATTTTCGATGATAAAATAAAATTTGAATACAAATTTCTTAAAAATTACAAAGAACCTGAATTAAACGAAACAAATTTAAATAAAGTAAAAAGTTATTTAAAAGGAACGAAAATAATTTTAAATCCAATAAATTCAAAAAAAAAAATAAAACGTTTAATAAAATGGTTCAAAATGGGAACTTTAACAGAAAATAAATCAAATTCATTCAAAACAAACTCATGCAAAACAACAGAAAGTAAAAGTTCAAAAGATTCAAATAATAAATCATCATTAAATAAAAGTGAAAAAAAATCAAATAATGATAATTTAGATAATTTTATTTTAAATTATTTAAACATTAATTTTTTAAGTCAAACTCAAAAAATGTTCGAAAATAATTTAAAACATTTTTATTTCCATCATAAACTACATTTTATAGAAAGAGTTAAAAAAGGTCCACCTGATTGTTTTCGATGGTTGTCATGGTTAATAATTTTAAACGTTCCAAAAGAAAGAAAAAAAAATTTCTACGAAAAATTATTAAATGAAGAAATAAACGAAAATCTAAAAAAACAAATTGTTAATGATTTAAATCGAACAATCAATCAAAATTTTGAACATTTAAAAGGAATAAATTCTTTAGATGAAAAAATCTATGAAAACAAAAAAAAATCCTTGTATAAAATTTTATATGCTTTAACTAATTTAGATAAAGAAATGGGCTATTGTCAAGGAATCAATTTCATTACTTATTTTTTATTAGATATTAGTGATAATAATGAAATTGATACATTTTATATTTTAATAAGTTTATTTAGTAAAAATTTCGATATTAATATGAATATTCGAGGATTTTTTATTGAAAATTTTCCTTTATTACAAACATTTTTATACATTTTTGATAAAATTCTTGAAAAAGAAGATTATTCTCTTTTTAATTACATTAAAAAATTAAATGTTCCTCATGAAGGATGGATTTTAAAATGGTTTCAAACTTTGTTTACAATTTGTTTACCAACTCATATTAATTTAAGATTGTGGGATTATATTTTATCTATTGGAATTTATTTTATGATTAGTTTTAGCATTAGTTTACTTATTCATTTAAAAAATGATTTATTTAAAATCAATGATGCTTTTGATTTTATTGAGTATTTTAATAACTTTTTTGAATCAACTTTTGGAGATGGAACAAATTCAAATTTAATTTTGCTGAAAGATAAAAATTTTAATAATTATGTGTTGTTAGATGATATTTTAAATTTTGCTGGGAAAATTCATAAAAATTATGTTTCAAAAAATTATTTTTTACATTATAAAGAAGAATATTTTGTTAATAATAATATTGATAAATCATTTGAAATTTATTATAATTTAGAAGAAAATATTTTTAATAATGATTTATTTAATTTTTCTATTTTAAAAGAATCTGAAAATGAATATTTATTAGAAAATGAAGATGAAGATTGTAATATAAATAATACTAAAGATTTTATTTTTCATACTCAAAAAAAACATAATAATAATAAAAAAGATGATGAAGAATAATAATTTTTATTTTGATATTTAATAATAATAATAAATGTTTTTTATGTTTATATTTCAAAGTTTTTTGATATAAATATAAATTTAATTTTGTTATTATAAATATTATTATTAATTTAAAATATTTATTTTACTATTATTATTATATTAATTAAAAATTTATTATAAAAATACAATTTAGTTATTATTAAAAATAATAATAATCTAAATAATAAATTTTTTTATTAAATATTTTTAATTAAATATAAATTATAATAAAAAAATTTTTTTTCAATTATCAAAAATTTTTTTATTTAAAAATAAATAAAATGGTCGATTTTAAAAATATGCCAAGACAAAAAAGATTTTTTTATATTTCAGCTTTTTGTTCGTGTTGCCTTTCATTATTTATAGCAACTCATTTAACTTTATTATCATTCATTGCAGTTGCTTTATGTTCAGTCACATTTTCAATAATATTTATCATAGAATCAATAGAAGAAAATACAAAAAATTGGAAAAAAATAGAATTTTTCAAATATTTTTTATTAGCAACATTAGGATTTCATTTAACAGCCTTTTATCATGCATCTGCAGAAATATGTTTTAATGCTGAAAAAAAAGATCAAATGTTTGTAGATTTTGACAGTTTTTTTTTCGGAAAAATTTGGCCAAAAGGTCAAATTAGTCTTTGGTTAGATCAGCATCCAAAATTAAATCCAGACACAAAATATGGAAAGTTCTTAAACACATTTTTTCAATGTTTTTATTTGATATATTTTTTAATTCCAGTGGTTTGTGTTTTTGGTCATCCTTTAATAAGTTGTATTAAAGAAACAATAAAAACATATAAAAATAAAGGTGTTTATTCTCAAAATTATAAAAAAACTTGGGATGAAATGTATTTTTTTGGAGCTTGTTTTATAAATAGCTACATGCCAGTTATTTTTGGAAATATTTTATTTCCTGCTTGGTCACCTAGATTATATTTAGAAGAATATTATACGAAAGAATTAAAATTTTATTATTTAATTCAAAAAATAAGTATAAGAAAAAATCATAGTGCTAATAGTTTTCCAAGTGGACATATAGCAGAAACTAGTGTTTTTATATATGCTATGCATTTGTTTGGATATAAAAAATTAGAAGCTTTTGTTTTTATTTGCTCGTTTAATATTTGTTTGGCTACTATGATTTTAAGATGTCATTATTTTGCTGATGTTTGTATTAGTATTCCTATTGGAATTTGGGCTTTTTATTTAGTTTATAGATTTGGATATTTAAGTGAAAAAAAAAGATTAGCTTATGTTGAACTTGAAAAAATTAGTGATCATGAAATTAATAAAATTAGTATGGATGAAAATAATAATAATAATTACAATACTTTTGTTAATAATAATGTAAATAATGATAATAAGGATAATGATATAAATAAAGTTTAAATATAAAATAAAATGATGACATATTAATTTTTAAATTATTGAATAAAATATTAGTATTTAATATAATTAATATATATTTTTAATTTTTTAATATATAAAATTAAATTTAAAATTATTAAAAATATTTTTATTTTTTATAATTTATTTTTATAATTAATGTTTTTCAATTAATATAAGTTAAAATTATTTTAAATAAAATTAATTTTAACTTTTTGTTTATATTTAATAGTTTTTTATTAAAAATATTAATAAATAAAAAAATGAAAAAAATAAATATAAATAATCTATCTTTTATAAGAAATTTGGATATTTATGGCATTCAATTTCCATTAAGATATAAAAAAAAAAGTTCATATTCAACAAAACCTGGAATAATATTTTCAATAATAACTTTTATAATAGCAATTATTATTATTATATATTTTGGACAAGATGTAATTAAACAAAAAAATTTTTCAATAATATCTTCTCAACAAAGTGTTTATCATGATAGTATAATTAATTTATCAAATGAAACAATTTTCTTTGTTTTAACCTCACAAAATGGTTCATTTATAGAAATTGATTTTTCTTATTTAAATATTACATCAGAAAGTAATAATCACATTGTTGATAAAGAAGATAATTTTAAATTAAAAAGATATTCAAAAAAAATTGAATTAGAAAAATGTAATTCATCTTATTTAAAAAAATATAATTATAATTTTGAAGTAATTAATGAAAATAATATTAATAAATTTATTTGCATTAAACCAAATCAAAATTTAACCTTTTATGGAAGATATGGAGATAAAATTAATGGATTTAACATTATAGAATTTTTTTTAAGCAAATGTAAAAATGGAACTAATATTAACTATTGTCAATCAAATGAAAAAATCAATGATTTAATAAAAAAAAGTTATTTTCAAATTTTTTATTTTACAACTGATATTAATCATTTTGATATTAAAAATCCCATTTTTAAAACATTAAGAGTTGAAACTTTTCAAATTTCACCTTCTTTTATTAAAAGATATTATTATCATTTAACTCCATCTAAATACGAATCTGACAATGGTTTATTATTAAATTCTAAAAAAAAATATAATTTTTTTGAATATGAAGAAACTAATTTAGAATTTGTTGAATTTGAAACAGATTTAACTTCAAATGAAGAAGCTCATAGAATTATTGAAGTTGTTTTTACAACATCTGGAATGTATAAAAATTATGTTAGAACTCTTGTTAAAATTCAAGATATTTTTGCTAAAATTGGAGGAATATTAAATTTTTTATTCTTGTTTTTTCAAACTGTTACTTCATATTTTGCTAAAAAATTAATAATTTGTGATATTACTCATACATTAATTTCAAATACTTGTAAAAAAACATGCGAAAATTTTTGTAGAAAAAATCTAAAAACAATTCATGTTTCTTCTAATATAAATAATAAAAACAATAAAAGTGATTCAAATATTATTAGTTTAATGGAAAATAAAATAGATAATAATAATAAAAATGGTAATCTTATTAATATTAATAAAATACATAATAAAGTTTTTGAAGAATTTAGAAAAGTTTCTGAAATAAAAAAAAAATCAACACTTTTTGATTTTGGAAAAGCAAATAAAAAAATAAAAGATTATTTAAAATTAAATACATTTAAAGAAAAACAATCAGTTGATTTTTCATGGTATGAATTTTTATTACCTAATTTTATATTAAAAAAATTTAATAGTTTAAATTTATTAAATATGTATAGAAAATTGTTTGAACATTATTTAAGTATTGAAATAATTATTCCTACTCTTGAATCATTTTCAAAAATTTTTAAAGAATCAACTTCTTTAAATATATTATTGAAAGATGTAAGTAGTTTTCATGTTTTTAAAAGAGAAAATGAATATAGTAATAGTAATATTTATTCATTTCAAAAAAAATTGTCTTTTTAAATCTTAAAATTTTTGTATGAATATTTTTATTTAATTTGTATAAAAATATTTTATAAATATAATTTTTTTTAAATAAATATATAATAATATTTAAACTAATTAGTATGAAATGTTAATTATGAATTTCATTATTTAAATTAATTTAAGATTATAAAAATTAAAAATATTATTTATTTATATCAATTAAATACTTAAATATATAAATATTAAAATTACACAAAATACCATTTATCAAATAATAAAAATTAATCTAAATTGTTTATGATAATTTGATTATTATTATTAAAAGCACTTCTCACACTATTATTAATATCTTGATTTAATGCTCTATCTGTAGCAGAATTAATTTGATAATTATTATTTAAATTAAATCCATCATTTTTTATTTTTTTATTTTTAATAATAATGTTCATTGTAGAATTAATAATATTATTATCTGTATCTTTATAATCATCATCATTAATATTTTGTTTATTGTTTTCGATATTATTATCATCTATTTTATTATCATTATTATTTTTATTATTTGTTTCACCATGCATTAAATTATTCTTACTTGTCATTGTGTTTATTTCTCTTTTTTTTTTAGATTTGACATTAATTACTTTAATATTAACATTATTATCATTTATTTTTTCTACTTCTAACATATTTAAATTACAATTAGGACATTTTGGATGTAAAATGTTTTTTTTAAACCAATTTTTTAAACAATCATTATGAAAAATATGTTCACAAGGTGTAATTGAAATTGTATCTTTATTATTTTTAAAATTTTCTTGGCAAATAGAACAAATTATTCCATAATCAGAATATTTTTGATTAAATATATCATGAATAAAATATTTATCATCATTATATATTTTTTTTAACATAATTTTACATGATTTAATTTTTATATCCGCTTCAACTTTATCTGCTAAATGTTCTTCATTTTCATATATATTATCATTTTTTTTAGAACAAAAAAAATATTTTATTAAAGCAATTATTATACAACACAAGAAAAAAATAAATAAAGAAAGTAAAATATAAAATTGTTTAATACTATTAATATTAGTTATTTCTATTAAAAATGGAAGAGAATCAAATGTTTTATTTGATGAAATATAAAAATTTAAATACATAACTTTATTATAATTATTATTAGAATTCATATTATTATTTTTTAAAGTAATTGTTTCTATTACATCTTCATAATTTTTATTTTTATATTTAATTGTATAAGAAATTTCAATATCTTTAAAAAATTTTTCTATCTTTAATTTTATTTTTTTTGTTTGAATTCCAGAGTTGTACAAATTATATTCACAATAAAGATTATCTTTTCCGTATTGATTATTAATTTTTGGATATAAAATTGATAAAGGGGCAATTAATTTTATTTCTTTTTGGCCACAATATATATTATTATTATCATCTTCATTTACAATTAAATCAAATAATAAAGTAATTAATATATATTTTATAAACAACATTTATTTATAGAAATTATGAATTAATTTAAAATAATGTTTCACATAAATTTAATTATAAAAATATAAATAATAAATTTTAAAAATGAAAATAAATAAAATAATTTTTTTTTAAATTATATAAATTTTTCTATAATAATTTAATTAAAATATATAAATACATAATATTATTAATTTGATTTTTTATTATTTATAAATAATAAATTTAATAATATAATTTAATTAATTTTATTATAATTATTAAAGATTACTAATTTTAATACTTTTTTTTAATTTTTTATCTAATTCTAAATATTTATTTTTTAATATTTTTAATTTTTCATTTTCATTAATCTTTGCTTCTTCATATTTTAAAATATCTTTATAATATTCTTCTAATTTAATTATATTTTCTTTAACATCTTCTAAACATTCTGAGATATTAAATAAAAACTCTTTTAACTTTTCTTTATCATCAAAACCACTATTATTTTTATATAAATTAAGATCATTATTATTATTATTAATACCTTTATTATCCATTTTATTTTTCTCTAAGATTATAAAACTTTGTTCAATCATATCAGACATAATGTAACTTTCTTCAATTTGAATTTTAATTTTACTATTTATCTCTTTTAAATCACTTTCAATTTGATTTAACATTTTATTTAATTCATTTTTATTATTTTTATAAATTTGTAATAAATCACTATTTTTTTTTTCTTTTTGGGTTTGGTTATCATTAATTTTTTTCCTTTCTTCTTCAAAAAAAATTAATGTTTCCATAATTGATTTTTTTTGATTAAAATGCTGATTTAATGAATCAGTAAAATCTTTATAAATTTCATTATTTTTTAATATTTCTGAATTATTTAAACTTTTTGAACAATTTTCATAAGCTCTTTTACATAAGTCATAAATTTCTAATTCTTCAAAATTATTTGCAGATTTGATATATTCTTGTAATCTTTTTAATTCATTAAAATCTTCTTTTTTATTTAATATAGAAGAATACATAATAATTATTAATTATTTTTTATAAAAATATAAATAATATTATTAATTATGAAAAATGATAAACATTTTATATCTAAACAATTATTAAATAATAAAAATAAAACTAAAAGAAGAAGTGTTGATATATATGATAAAAATGAAAATATTTTTAACAATATTAATAATAATGATAATAATATTTTACTTCAATCTCAAAAAAATTTTATAAAAAATGATAATAATAACATTAATATTAAACTTATTCAAATTAATGAACAATTAAAAAATTTAAAACAAAATTTAGAAAATTTAGAAAAAATAAAAAATGATGAAGAATTAATTTTAGAAAATAATTTATCAAATAAAGAAACTTTAGAATTAATATATAAAAACAAACTAAATGAAATATATAATAATAAAAATAATATAAATTATAAATTAAAAGATGAAATTGAAATATTTATTGAAAATATAACAGATTTAAAAAAAGAAAAAATAATCAATCAAATTTTTAATTTAAATAATATTA
>JAEEGK010015582.1_pt1 | contig 16820 bp, 16 predicted proteins | sample 8958771 | NCBI WGS metagenome assembly JAEEGK01 (sample SAMN16246547, study PRJNA631951) | gut metagenome | biome: gut microbiome; feature: rumen; material: SC-attached | host: Bos | place: Iran: Karaj | collected 2018-10 | reverse complement strand
CTGTATCCAATACGTCTTCAAAAGTTTTAGTATTAGTTTGTGCTTTAGGCATAATTAGTTTTTCAATTTTAAAGCTCTTTATAACATCATCTAGTCCACCTATATGATCTTCATGAGGGTGTGTACCTATCACATAATCTAATTTTGAGATGTTTTGAGAAGTTAGATAATCTACGACATTTCTTCCATCATCGTTATTCCCAGCATCTATTAACATAGCAGAGTCATTTAGAGTTATTAGAATAGAATCAGCCTGACCAACGTCTATATAGTGAATATTCAAATTATTTTTATCCAAATCAATATCATTAGATATTATAGTTTTATATAAATCAGGTAGAATAATATCAATAATTTCATTGGTTTCTGCAGGGCTAATAGATACTATAAACAGAAGCAAGAAACCATATAAAAGCGTAATAAACCTAGTACGTTTTTTCAAGTATATCTCCTCCTAAAAGAGTTTTGTCTTCTGTACACAGTATCGTCAAAAAAAAATATAAATATTACTCTTCACGAAAAGCAATTATTCTATCTGCAAGAACTATATTTGCAAATGAATTAACAATTGCTTTTAGTGCGGCAACCTCTTGAACATCATCGGCATTTATTAAAACCGGTGGATTATTAGCAGGATCAAAGGCGTTTTTTAAGGCGTTTTCGAATTGCTCGCAAAACATATTATAGCTATCTTCTAAGGCAAACAATCTCCTAGTCATAGTTATTGAGCTTCTGATTTGGTTTAAACTCATAAGCCTTTTAAATATGCATATTACAAAAAGATACGAAAGATGAGAACGATTATATCTTTTTTTAATAGGCGGTTTTAATATGTGTTGTTTTACATAGTTATTAATCATAGAGGGAGTAATAAGAGGAGCATCGTCTTTATTAAAAATAGCCAAATTATTTTCTAGTACATAAATTACTTGATCAATGTATAAATTAACTTCTGGCAACTCGTTCCAACGAGGGCAGTGGTAATTCATGATATCTTCGCATTGTATTTTCATATTATCAATCCTTTTTTAAATTATTCGAATAAATAATAACATAATAAAGAATATTGGTCAATATACTATAAAAAGTGAGGTTTAATGTATTAAAAAATAAAAATTTGACAATAAATATATTATGTGGTAGAATTTTGACTTGCAGTGATTTTTTGACTTAAAGGAGTGATTTTTATTTTATTACGCAAAATAGTAATGCCTATAATTTTAATTGTAGCATGGGTTGGAGTATCTTTAGGTGCTTATTTTAAATTCAGTTATAATGAAAAAGCTAGAATTGAATATGTTACAGAAATAGCTATGAAATTTGAAGAAGATATTGCAAGAATCGAAGCTATGGAAGAAGAGGCTAAGAAGTTAGCGGAAGAAATGGAATTAAAAGAACAAGAAAGAGAAAGAGCAGCGGCTGCTAATGCAAGTAGAGGAAATGCTACATCAAGAGGTGGCTCTAGAGTTGATAGAGCTTCTAGTAATGTAGTTTATTACGAAGATTTAGGACTAAATGTAGCTGATTACGAGATAGAAATGCTTGAAAGAATAGTTCAGGCTGAAGCTGGCGGAAGCGGATACGATGGAATGCTTGCAGTGGCTAATGTTGTATTAAATAGAGTAAAATATGAAAGATTTCCAAATACAGTAGAAGAAGTAATTTTTGCCCAAAAACAATTTACTCCTATAAGTGATGGAAGATATTATACCGTAAAAGTAAGTGATACAGCAAAACAAGTAGTAGAGGATGCACTAAATGGAGCAAGAATACTAGATGAAGATGCATTGTATTTCTGCACACCTACCGCACCAGGAAAAGGTTGGTTTGAAACTTCACTAAGAAAAATAACGTATATTGCACCACATAACTTCTATGGATACTATTAAAAAATATTATAAAAATCAAAAATTATATCGTTGACATTAGAAATTAAGTGTGATAAATTAATGGTGTAGTTTTTGTACGACATCGGCAATAAACGCAAGATTTGCTTTTTCATAAAGCAAAAGTTTGTCTTAGGAGGAATGTGAAAGTGGAAAAAGGAAAAGTTAAATGGTTTAATTCTGAAAAAGGTTTCGGATTTATCGAAAGAGAAGGCGGAAATGACGTATTTGTTCATTTTTCAGCTATAAATATGGAAGGTTATAAGAGCCTTCAAGAAGGAGCAGAAGTAGAGTTTGAAGTAGTTGATGGAGAAAAAGGTCCTCAAGCTGCTAACGTTGTTGCTCTTTAATCTATAATAAATATTGTTTGAAGATGATTTCGATGTCCGTTTTTAACAATATAGCTGCCGGAGTATCTCCGGCAGCTTTTGTATTTTAAATAATTATTCGTATAAATCTATAAAATCAATATCTAGTAATGGATAATTCCTACAATCTACATCATCGAAATGCCACCATTCAGACTCTATTCTTCTAAAACCATGTTTCTCCATAATTTTGCCAAGAAGTTCTCTATTTTCCATTTGAGTTTTTGTACATCCAGTATAATTTATAGAAGATTCTTTTCCAAAGTGATCAAATCCTGTAGGCATATCTATTTCTCTGCCTTCTAAATCGGTTAGAGTGATATCTACTGTCGTTCCACGATTATGATGAGAACCGGTTATAGGATTTGCAATATAGCCTTCAGTTTTAGGATTGATTTCATTTGCGGCTTTTCTTAAATCGTATTGGTATCTTCTAGGTCTATATGCATCCCAAATTTTTATTCTATATCCTAGTTGATACAATTCTTCGTTTGCTGCCATTAATTTTTCGGCAGTACTTTCTTGAAGATATGCTTTTGCAATTTTAGGATAAAATTGTTTCCCAGCGAAATTATTTTCAGTCGCATATCTTAAGTCTATTACAAAATTTGTTGGCAAAGTATTTAAATCTATCAAACCATAGTCACCTTCATTCGTAGAATTTTTAGGTATAACAGAATCAGCATAACTTATAGTTATGTTTGAAATAGGAATTTCTTTATTATTAAAATAAAAAGTTAAACTAATTACTAAAATTAGCACACAAATTATTATTTTAGTTTTCATTTATTACACCCCAATTGACAAAAAGATAAAACTCAGCTATATTTATATCGACATTATGAAAAAATATTAAATGAAATTATAAAAAATACGATAATTATTCGAAGAGGAGGAATAATTTTATGAAAAATTTAAGGAGATTTTTGGCAAGTTTTATGGCAGCAATATTATTATTTTTCAATGCACCAGCTTTTGCTGCTAGTAGTACAAATGCTTCTAATAAAAATACATATATGAAGCTTGAAAAAAGTGCATTTACTGAATTAGTAAAGCAACTTGAAAAAAGTGATTTCGGAGCTTTACAAAAGTTTGCGAAAAACAATACTAAAGATATAAGTAGTGAAGTAGGAGTAGAAGTAAAATTACCTTTAATAAAAACTAGAAAATATGTTATTACAAATAATGAGCCATATAATGAAAAATATGAAGATGCAAGTATAAAAGCATTTGTTGATGGTGAAGAAGTTGCCAATTTAAATATGGTAGCAAACGGAAATAAGATATCTTTACAAATACCAGAATTATTTGATAATTACTTTACTGTTGACATGGGTAATTTAAAAGAATTATTTGAAAAATTAGAAATAGATTTAGATGAGGATGAAATTCCTACTGGAATTTACTATCCTTGCGAAATGCGTGAGGCATTAAAACTCACTAAAAACGAGGAAAAAATAGTTAAAGACGCAAAGAAAAAATATTCAAAATTATTAGATAAAGAATTTTTGAAAAATGAATTCTTTTCAAAAGAAAAAAGTGAAGAATTAGATATAAACGGAATTAAATATAAAACAGATGTTGTAAAATATGAAATATCTGATAAGGATTTATTCAATGGAATGAAGAATATTTGGACTGAATTTAAAAATGATAAGACACTTGTAGATTTAATTTGGACAAAATTTGAAAAAGTATATGAGTTAAACAAGAGAACAAATCCTCAATTAGAAAAAATTACTAAAGAAGAAATAATATCTACAATAGATGAGTATTTTGAAGATATGGAAGACTATGGAATGTCTGAAGATAGTTATTTAATTTCTAAATTATATTATCAAAAAAACAAAATTATAAGAAGAGATATAATTGAAGAAGATAGAGGATATGAAGATGAAAATACTCTTACAATATACACTGTAAAAGATAAAAATCAAGAGTATTATGCTTTGGTAACTGAGGAACTTAAGCTAGAAGATAAAGTAAATAGAGCTAATAAAGATATTACTCATAATTTTATAGCTACAACTATTAGAAATCATTATAATTTAGTAGATGGAGAATTCGTTGTAGAAAAGACAGAAAAAGAAAATAAAGCTATGTTAAAACTTTCACAAGTAAATAATAATGAATATAAATATGAAGCAAGTATAGATGGAAATGATACAATAATAACTGGTACATATAAAAAAGCTAAAATTACTTCTAACGAATATGTTTCTGGTTTTGAAATTCATATACCAGTAGAAGACCAAGGAGAAGTGGCATTAGTAATTGATACAAAATATAAAAAAGTTAATAAGATAAATAAAATTGATACAACTAAAAATGAAAAAGTATTAAATAAGATGTCAAAAGATGAAATCGTAGGCATATATGAAAATAATAAAGATATGATAATGGAAAAATTACAAGGTAAATTTGGAACAGCTTTTTATTATGATTTATATATGCAAACAGTAGCTGGTATCGAAAGTCGTATGCAGGTAAGAGCTGATAAAGCTACAGCAGCACAAATAGGTAAAGCAACAAGAATTTGGCTTGCAGAATATATGTCTGATCCGTATTTAAGATCAACTATAACAAATGGTTTAGAATCAAATTCTTGGATTAAATATCGAGACATAGATGAAATAGATGGTTATGTTGATCCAAACTTAAAGAGTGCCAATGGAGGAGAATATTACGTCGGATTAAAAGGTGATATTAATTCCTACAATTCTAAAATTGTAGTGGCAATATCTAAAGATGGTACAGATTTACCTAATTTATCTGATATAGTTGAGTTAGCTCCAACTGGCGAAGAGTATGGAGTAATGTATATTGAACCATATTAAATTGAAAAAATAAAGTAATAAAAAGGGTAAGAATCTAAAAAGGTTTTTACTCTTTTTTTAAGTATAAATTTTAGGTAAACGTGTATGAAATTTTTTGACAAATATTTTAATTTTTGTTATTTTTAATTTAAAGTTTTTAATATGTGAGGTGTTAGTCTTGCAAAGGAAAGTAAATTTAGAAGATGAACAAAAAACAGGTTTTTTACTTTTGGGAATTATACAAATAGTAACAATAATTTTAATGCTAATAATACGTTTAGGTAATATGACAGTTACACCCAAAATATCAATAGTTACGATTATTGATCCTATTATTGGTAATATAATTATATGCATAGGTGCGTTCTATGGGTATTTTTTAATTGCTAGTGATAACCTTAATAAAGTTTTAGGAAGTATTATTATTAGTGCTCTATCAGCAATTATAGGGATTTCCTCATCATATATAGCTCTTATTGTGGGAATAGCTTTGTTTAGTAACTCAATAAAATATAGAAAATATTTAGATATAGAAGCTCGTATGGCTGATGAAATGGAGATATGTGTTAAATGTAGTAATTGTGGAAAAAATAATCCGACTAATGTTAACTATTGCATGGAATGTGGCAGTATATTACCTGGTAAGGAAGGAAATGTAAAAGCACAATCAAAGAAAAAAACTATCGCAATAAGTATTATTAGTGTTATAATTTGCTTATTGAGTATAGCTTATACATGCTGGTATGCGATTATGGCTAGTATTATAAATATGGAAGATATATCAAATGATAATTGTATAAGTTTTAGTGTACTACCTATATTGATTATAAGCATATTTGTGTTGATATTTTTTATGTTAAAAAGTCCTAATGCATTTGTAATACTTCCAATTCTAGCGATATGTTGTAGTATTATTGCATTAATTGTTCCATTAATATTTTATGTTGGAGCCTGGCTTCTTGATGGAGCTGGATTTTGGTGTTCGTGCGGAGGCTTAGATGGAGGACTCCCGGATCCACTTACAAGTCGGTTGTTAAAACCGTTTATATTTGTAATATGGAAATAAAGGAATTGAAGAAAAATGTTTACTATAAAAACAATAAACGGGATATATTTAATATTCTTTTTCCTATCATTAATAATAAATAGTATATTTTGGAGTATATTTTTGAAAAAAGAAAAATATCAAATTAGTGTGATATTAAGTATTTTGTTTTATGAAAATTTTGGCTTTATTATTGGAGCAAAAATATTTTCATATTTTGCGAATTATCCTCAATATGAGAGCGTTTTTTCAGCCGGAGTATCCGCTTATGGAGCTTTAATAGGTGGACTCCTTATGGTTTATATTTTTTGCTTACAATTTAACTTCCCTATATTAAAATTTCTCACACTATCCATAGTTTTAATGCCTTTAATATATGCAATCGGCAAGCTAGGTTGCTTTTTTGGAGGTTGTTGTTATGGAATGGAATGGGACGGAATTATAAGCGTTAAATATATAAACTCAATAGAAGCGCCTAATGGAGTAAAATTATTTCCAGTGCAATTAGTTGAGAGTATTGTAAATTTAGGGATTTTTTTATGGTTAGTTAAAATTAAAAAAAGTGATACAGAAAAAATAGGCTGGACGCTTATATTATGTAGTTTAGTAAAATTTTCACTTGATTTTTTAAGAGCTGGGCGAGTAAATATTTTGAGTATAAACCAATGGACGAGTATAATCATGTTCGTTATTGGAATAATCATAATTTTTTCTATTGCAAAAAAAGGACGAGAGATTTTATAATCCTCGTCTTTTTTACAATTGCAAGAAAAAATATACTGTGATATTATTTCCTTAGGTGAGAAACTATGACTGAAATATGGAACCCATGGCATGGTTGTAAAAAATACAGCGAAGGTTGCGAAAATTGTTACATGTATTTTTTAGACAAGCAAAGGGATAAAGATGGTAGTGAAATTTACAAAGTAAAGACTAATTTTAACTTGCCAATAAAAAAGGGAAGAGATAAACAATATAAAATAAAAAGTGGAAGCTCTTTGATGGTGTGTATGACAAGTGATTTCTTTTTAGAAGAAGCAGATGAGTGGCGAGAAGAAGTTTGGGAAATGATACGTATTCGACAAGACGTCTCTTTTTGGCTTCAAACGAAAAGGGCAGAACGCGTAAAAGAATGTTTGCCTAGTGATTGGGGAGATGGATATAAAAATGTATCGCTTACGTTTACTGCCGAAAATCAAAAAAGAGCAGACGAGAGAATACCTATTTTACTTGATATTCCATTAAAAAGGCGAGGCATTATGTGTGCCCCTATGATAGGCGAAGTAAGTTTGGATAAATATTTGGCTACAGGGAAGATAGATATAGTACTTGCAGATGGGGAAAATTATGAAGGAAATAGGCCTTTGTATTATGAATGGATAAAAAGGCTTTATGATGAGTGTTTAAAGTATAACGTAAGTTTTGAGTTTGTTGGAACAGGTAACTATTTTATAAAAGATGGTGTTACTTATCATATTCCAAAAGCATATCAAAAGGTTATGGCTCAAAGGTCGGGATTAAATATCCCTCAAAAAGATGTTAATGTAAAAGTACAAAAGAAATGCAAAACTTGTAAAATGAATGCATCTTGTAATGGGTGTAGATGGTGTGGAAAATGCAAGTAGAATTTGGAGGATATTATGAACGAGAAAATAGAAAAATTAAAAGAATTAGTAAAAAAGTCAAATAATATAGTGTTTTTTGGAGGAGCTGGAGTATCTACAGAAAGTGGGATACCAGATTTTAGAAGTAAAGATGGATTATATAATCAAAAATATAAATATCCACCTGAACTTATCTTAAGCCACGAATTTTTTCTTCAAAGAACAGAAGATTTTTATGAGTTCTATAGAGACAAATTAAATTCATTAAAATACGAACCTAATATAACTCATTTTAAACTTGCAGAGTTAGAACAATTAGGGAAAGTAAAAGCAGTAGTTACTCAAAACATAGATGGACTTCATCAAAAAGCCGGATCTAAAAATGTATTTGAATTACACGGAAGTGTTTTAAGAAATTATTGCATGAATTGCAATAAATTTTATGATGGTGAATACATATTTTCTTCAAAAGGTATTCCTAGATGTGATTGCGGAGGAATAATAAAACCAGATGTTGTTTTATATCAAGAAGGACTAGACGATGCTACTTTAGAAGGTTCAATAAAAGCAATAAGAGAAGCAGATATGTTAATTATAGGTGGAACATCTCTTACGGTATATCCAGCAAGTGGGTTAATTAACTATTTTAACGGAGATAATTTAGTATTAATAAATAAAGATGCTACTTCTTTTGATAGCATGGCAAACTTAGTTATAAACGAAAAATTAGGTGGTGTATTTAGTGAATTATAACAAAAACCGATATATCTACTGAGGTGAGAGATATGAATGAAAAATTGGTTAGTGGTGAATTTAGGCCAAAATGTAGTAAAGGAAATTTTGTTATAAATTTTATTTTGGACGTATGTCTAATAATAGTTACAGTATTATTTATAAAAACAACATTAAATCCTCAAAATGTTGATCCAAGATTATTTATAGGAGAAGGAATATTAATCTTTATATTAGACTATATAATGTTACTTAGCCCGTATCAACAATATCCAAGAAATTATAAAATTGAACTTAGCAAGGAAAATTCATTAGAAGATTTTAAATTATTTTATAAAAATAAACCATTAAATATACAGTATGAGCTTAATGAGGAAGGTAAGTTCTCTTTTAAAGAGCCTAAAAAAAGATTAGAATGCATCGAATATGAAAATAACAAATGCATGTCTAATCTTACAAAACGCAGAATATTAAATTATTTTACGGCATGGCTTAAGGAGAACGAATTATTAGCAGAAACTAAATAAAAACTCGTTCGATCTTGTCTGAGATACCGACAAGGAATTCGTAATTAATAGTATTACATAAATTAGCTATTTCATCGAGAGTTATATTTTCATTGTCAAAAATATATACATCATCGTTTAACATAGCTTGTATATCAGTAACATCAACCATTAAAGAATCCATACAAATAGTCCCAACAATTGGGGCTATTTTTTTATTTATAACAACAGACCCTTTATTAGATAAGACACGACAAATTCCGTGAGAATAACCAATAGGAATAGTTGCAATTATAGAAGGGCGACTTGTAGTAAAGGTAGCTCCATAGCTTATACTTACTCCACTAGGTACTTCTTTTAAGAAAGATATTTTGGATTTTAGTTTTACAACAGGTTTTAAATTCAACTTTTCCTTTAATTCTGGAGAAGGATAATAGCCATATAAAATTATACCAGGGCGAATAAGGTTAAAATGCGCTTCAGGATAATTTATTATTCCAGCAGAATTACAAGCATGAACATATTTTATAGTACTAATATTTTCTTTTATTAAAGAAACAGCTTCGTTAAAAATAGATATTTGTTTTTGGGTATATTCTTCATTGGAGTCACTACAAGAAAAATGAGTATATATGCCTGTTACAGTAATATTAGAATATTTTTTCACAAGATCTATAAATTCAGGTATTTTATACGGATTTATACCGGTTCTTCCCATACCAGTCCCGATTTCAATATGAATATTAAAATTAGCAGGATAGTTACCTAATTTCTCTATAAAATCACTAGAACAACAACCAATAGTCAAGTTGCTTTTAGCAATTCTTTCAATATCTTCGTTTAACGGTTGGTTTAATATAAAGATTTCTTTATCAAAACCAAGGCGACGCATATTTTCGCCCTCAAGAGCATTTGCAAGACCAATTATATTTATATTAAGTTCATTAAGTAAATCAATTTGAGTATTTATATATGTCATATAAGCATTGTCTTTTAATATAGGCATTATTTCAGTAGTAGGCTTAATAAGTTTTTTAATTTCGTTATAATTATATTTAAAATTATCTAAATGTACTTCTAGTTGATTAGTCATATTTATCACTCCCAATATATTTTACCATATATTTTTAAATTAATTAATAAATAAGTAAATATTTAAATATTGCACATAGTAGTAAATATGATATATAATAATCGAGTAAAACAAATAAAAAATAGGGGGAATGCATAATGAAAAAACGTATAATTGGATTGATGGTAATTTGTTTAGTTATCGCTTTAACAGGTTGTGGAAAGGAAGCTACTGAGCAAGAAAATCAAATTGGTGGTATAGGTGCAATTACAAGTAGTAGTAAAGTTGTAAAACTTATGGGCGGTAACTATTATATGAAATATAGTGGTTCTCTTGACGGTGAAGAAATGAATATTGAAGTAACTAAAAAAGATGGCAAAATTGCTGCAAGAATAAATGCAGAAGAAGCAAGTATGCGAGCAATAACAGATGATGAGTATGTATATACTGTTATGGATGATCAAAAATGGTATATAAAAACTACAGCAAGTAAAGATGATGATATTGAAGATTTTGATTTTGGCTCAGACCTTGACGAAACCAAAATGACAAGTGGAAAAGAAACAATAGATGGAGTAGAATATTACTATGAAGAGTTTGACGGAGTAAGATTCTATTTTATCAAAGATGAGTTAAAAATGATTGTTGCAGAAGATGATAAAGTAATTGTTGAAGAAAGCTCAAACAAAGCTAGAGATGATATGTTTGACATACCAGCAGATTATGAAGAATTGAAGCTTTAATTTTGAAGATGTAAAGTATGGAAATAAAAAGTATTTTAGGGTAATAGGAGGATCACAATGAACGAATACATAAATTTAACACTAGAAAATATCGAAAAAGAGCATATTTGTTGTGCAATAGGAGACCCAAAACATCAAGATGGTGTAGATAGCAAAAAAGAATGGATAAAAAACAAATTAAAAGATGGCCACGTGTTTAGAAAATTAGATGCAAGAGGTAAGATATTTATAGAATATGAACCTTTAGAAACATCTTGGGTACCTATTAGTGGAGACAACTATGAATACATTTATTGCCTATGGGTAGCAGGAAGTTTTAAAGGAAAAGGAATTGGAAAAGAGTTATTGGAATATGCAATAAATGATTCAAAAGAAAAAGGGAAAAATGGTATATGTACATTAGCATCTAAAAAGAAAAAACCGTTTTTAGGAGAAAAGAAATTCTTTGAGCATTATGGCTTTAAAGTTGTAGATAGTATCGGAGATTATGAATTAATGGCATTGCAGTTCCAGAATAGCGAAACACCTAGATTTAACGATAATGCGAGAACTATGAAAATAGATGACAAAGACTTTACAATTTACTATAGCAATGAGTGTCCCTATGTAGAATATGAAGTAAAGGAATTATCTGATTACGCTAAAGAAAAAAATATAAAGCTGAATTTTATAAAAATAGACTCGTTAGAAAAAGCTAAAAATGCGCCTTGTATTTTTAATAACTGGGCTAATTTTTACAAAGGCGAGTTTATATCTAATACAATATTAAACGCGAATGCTTTAGAAAAATTATTGAAATAATAACTAAATCAAGAGATTTAACGTCTCTTGATTTTTTTGCTTTTTTTATTGACAAAATCCAACAAGAAGGAGTATAATATCAAAAGTGAACGGAGGTTTATTTTTATGCAAATATTAAAAGACGAGGTGAAAAAGCGCATAATTGAAGCCAGTAAAAATCGATTTAAAACCGATGGCTTTCAAAAGGCATCTATGCGAGATATAGCAAAAGATGCTGGAATTAGTACGGGAAATATTTATAGATATTTTTTAACAAAAACTCACCTTTTAGATGAAATATTAAACGATCTCCAAAACGATTTAGAAGAATCTTTAACATATATATCTGAAGAATATTCTAATATGAAAGACAAAGCAGTATTTAAAGATTTTATAGATAAAATAGTAGCACTATATGAAAAGCATAAAATCGAACTTGAAGTTATGGTTGGCGCAAAAAATGAAAAGCAGTTTGTTGTATTTAAAGAGAACATCTTAAATATGTTTACAAATAAAATTATAGACATTGTCAAAAGTAAAGAGGTAGAGTTAGAGGACAATACGGTGATAGCTTCTGTATCAAGAGCATTATTTGAGGGAGCTATGTATATTATTGAAATAAGTAATGGTAATATTGAAAAGCTAAGAAGAGAGTTAACGCTTTATATGGAAATCATGGTAGAAGATCTAGATAAAAGAGTAAGAAAAGTGGCAAAGAGGGGGATATAAATGCCAGAAAGTTGGGCAAAATTTATTGTAAAAAATAGAGATAAAATAGGAATTGCATTTGGAATATTTTTAGTAATTTCCTTAATGTCAATACCGTTTGTAAATATAAATTACGATTTAGCTAAATATATTCCAGACACAGAACCTTCTAAAAGAGGCTTAAATGTAGTTGAAGAAGAATTCGGAATGCAGGGGACAGCTAGAATTATGGTAAATAATGTTTCTTTACTCGAAGCAAAGGAATATAAAAGCAAAATAGAAAGTATTCCTGGGGTAGATATGGTAGTTTGGCTAGACGATTCCATAGATGTAAAGAGACCAGAAAGCTTTATTCCACAAGATAAAATAGATGAATATTATAAAGACGGTTCAGCTGTTTTTGATGTGATGTTTGAAAAAGATGATTATGCAGCTAGCACAAACGATGCATTAACTAAAATTTTTGAAACGTTACCGGAAGATTCTAACTTGTCTGGCGCTGCCGTTAATGCAAAATCAACTAGAGAAGCAGTTAGCAATGAAGTTACTAACCTTATGATGTTGTTAATTCCTAGTGTAATAATAATTTTAATACTTACAACAAACTCATATTTTTCTCCAATATTATTTGTTGTAGTAATTGGTACTTCAATATTGATGAACATGGGAACCAACGTCTTTTTAGAGAGCGTATCTTTTTCTACATATAGTATTGTCGCAGCCCTTCAAATGGCGGTATCAATGGACTATTCGGTATTCATGCTACATCAATTTGAATTTGAAAAGGAGAAGAACCCGGATTTTGAAATTGCTATGATAGAGACTTTAAAACACTCTGGACTTTCTATTTGTGCAAGCGCATTAACGACAGTTGCTGGCTTTTTGGCACTTGCATTTATGCATTTTACGATCGGAAAAGATATGGGCTTAGTATTTGCAAAGGGCATAGTATTAAGTCTATTTTGTGTAATATTTATGATGCCTTGTCTTATTATGCGATCATATAAATTAATTGAAAAAACATCTCATAAATCTTTTATTCCTAATTTAACGAAAATGGCAAAAGTAGCAGATAAGCTATCTATTGTCTTGATAGCAATAGTATTGGTAATAGTAATACCATCTTATTTTGCCCAAAGAGAAAACAACTTCTTATTTGGTGTCGCTGCTTATGGTGGTGGAGAAGGAACAAGAGCTCATAAAGATGAAGAGGCGATAGTTAATAAATTTGGAAGAAGTTCGCCTTTAATTGTGCTAGTTCCGAAGGGAGATTATGTAACAGAAAAAACATTAGTAAACGAATTAGATGAAATGAAGGCAATAAAAAAAGTGCAATCTTTGACTAATTTAGTCCCTGAAGGAATCCCGGATAGTTTTATACCTCGAAATACATATGAAAAGTTTAGGTCAGAAAATTATTCTAGAATTTTAATTTATACCAAAACAGGTACAGAAAGCACAGTAGCATTTGATACTATAAACCAGATAAGAGCGTCTGTAGAAAAATATTATGGAGATAACTACGAAATGACAGGTCAAGGCCCAGTTACGATGGATACAAAAAACATGGTAAGTGCCGATTACATAAAAGTCAATATAATCTCAATATTAGCAGTTATGACGATATTGATGTTTACATTTAGATCCTTTTTAATACCGATATTACTTATTTTGGTTATTGAAGGTGGTATATTTATAAATATGGCCATACCATACTATGCAGGATACTCTGTAGTTTTTGTAGGGTATCTAATAGTAAGTTCGGTTCAACTTGGAGCTACAATCGATTATGCAATTTTATTTACAAACAATTATCTAACAGACAGAAAAACAATGGAAAGCAAGGAAGGTTCAATTCATGCCACCGCTCTTACAATACCATCAATACTCACATCTGGCGGCATCCTAATTTGTGCAGGATATTTACTTAAATTCACATCTTCATTGACTGCAATATCTGAAATGGGCGAGTTAATAGGTAGAGGTGCATTTTTAAGTATGCTTTTAGTTGCGTTTTTCTTACCGCACATATTAAAGCATTTTGATAAACCGGTTATGAAATCTATTTGGAAAAAGAAAGGGGCGAATTAATATGAAAAGATTTATAGCAACTAGTTTAGCAATCATTGTATTTTGTAGTAATGTATGTAGTGCTTCGCCTAAAAGTACAAAATCAGAATCTGTGTTTATAAATCTTGATTATTATGGAGAAGTAGAACAAATAAATGTATATAACACATTTTCAATTTATGGAGATGATAAAGTAAGTGATTTTGGAGACTACACTTCCATATCTAATTTGACCAATAAAGACGAATATGAAACTTCAGAAAAAGGGGCAAGAGAGTGGAAGGTTGCAGGGCTAGATAGTTTCTCATATATAGGAAAAATGGATAACGAATATTACAATAAAGTTCCTTGGAATTTTAAAGTTAGATATAAATTAAATGGAGTTTTAATTGAGCCAAAAGAATTATTACATAAAAGTGGAGTAGTTGAAATTAATGTTGATATACAAGCAAACAAAAATGCAAATGAATATTATAAGAATAACTACGTACTCGAAATTACAGGGTCTTATGATATGAGCAAATATTTAAGTGTTGAATCAGACGAAGCAATGTTTGTGTCAACAGGTAACACTAAAACTCTAATGTTTATAGTTCTTCCAGGACAAAGTAAAGATTTTACTTTAAGAATTGGAAGCAACGATTTTACAATGGACGGACTTACATTTGCGATAGTCCCACTAGAAGGAGATATGTTAGAAGATGCATCAAGACTAGCGGAAAACAAGCAAGATATAGAAGATGCAGTAGAAGAAATTAATAAAAGTGCGGATATAGTTCTTTATGCAATGAAAGGCATGTCGCTTGGAATGAGCCAAATGCAAGAAGGAATAGAAGCAATCCAAGGAGGAACAGACAAGATACATGAAACATCAACTAAAAGAGATGAGAGTATTAATACTCTAAAAAATACATTACTAGGGTTAAAAGACAATGTCCAAAAAAGCAAAGATGATTTAGAAAATGTAAATAAATTAATAAATAACACCTTTGATTTGCTAGATGACACTGTAAACAATATAGAATATATTATTAAAGATCTAGGATCAATAGAAAAAGATTTAAACGATATAAGAAAAGAAATAAAAGACTTGCCAGACGATTTAGAAAAGTTAGCTGAATCAGTAGATACTCTATCTGATTTAACTAAAGATTTATCTAGACTTATAAAAACACAAAATAAAACAAAGGATATAGACACAGATGCATTAACAACTAGCATGACAAATATAGGAGCAGCACTTTTGGCAGTACAAACGGATTTACAAACTATTGATCCAACATCAATAACTTCTCCCGAAACATTAATTAAAATAGGGGATATTGGAGCAAAAGTAACAACGATAGGAACAGAATTTAATTCAGTAAAAGACACTCTAGAAGAGATACAAGCCACATTAGATGATGTTAATACGATACAAAATAGAACAATAAACGATTTGACTAACTTATCTAACGATTTATATGATTTTTCTAAAGATATAGATAAAAACGATGGATATATTGCACAAAATACAATAGAACATTTAAGTTTTGCAACAAAGGATTTAAAGGAAACTTTACAGGTAACATCAAAAGATATAAAAGATATTGCAGGTAATAGAGAAGATGCGTTAAATTCAGTTAAAAACTTAAATGATACTTTGGGAAAAGTAGACCAAATAATAACATCTACAGATTCTGTAATAGAAGTAATTCAAAATACACTAGAAACACTAAGTAGCGATATTTATACAGGAAGTAATAAAACTACCAATGGGCTTATATCTGTAACAGATGAAATGCTTAATATAACAAACCAAGCAGACCAATTTATTTCTTCAAAAAACAAGGCTAGAAATGCGGTTAAAAGGAGTTGGAACAAAATTGATGATAAGACAAATTTGTTTAAAATAAATAAAGACATTAAGCCCGTATCCTTTGCTTCTAGTGAAAATGAATCACCAGAAAAAGTACAATTTTTATTTAAATTACCAGACATATGTGAATACAAAGACAACAATCAAGATTTAGAAGTAGAAGAAGATAATGGAACTTTCTTAACTAGATTGATAGCAGTGTTTAAAAAGATGTTTGGCTGGATAATTAATTTATTCAAAAAATAATATATTTTGTTAATGTGAAAAAGTCATTCCTCCGATATTATCTTAGGAATGACTTTTTTTAGAAAAGGGGTTTTGTTAATGCAAGTAAAATGTGAATATTGCGGGTCGTACATAAATGATTTAGATGAGAAATGCCCTAATTGTGGAGCTTTAAATCCTAATTATACTAGACCACAAAATGAAACTCCTAGAACAATAGAACAATTAAAAGATTGGTATAGGGCGAGAAACCTACCACCAGAAGAAGTTACAAGATTTTTTGTTGGTAAAGATATAAGAGAACCTAAAGCGTTTGGTATATATGAAGAAAACGGAACATTTTATGTGTATAAAAACAAAGCAGATGGAACAAGGGCAATTCGTTATCAAGGGGCAGACGAAGCATA
>JAEEGK010015580.1_pt1 | contig 16822 bp, 18 predicted proteins | sample 8958771 | NCBI WGS metagenome assembly JAEEGK01 (sample SAMN16246547, study PRJNA631951) | gut metagenome | biome: gut microbiome; feature: rumen; material: SC-attached | host: Bos | place: Iran: Karaj | collected 2018-10 | reverse complement strand
TGGAGTAGAGCCTTGCGAAGAAATTAATAAACAAATATATCATCATTGGGGATTTATAGAATATATTACGACAGGAACAGAGACATATCCGGACGGAACGGTCATTGATGTTGAGTATTATGGTAAAAACATATGAAAGATGATAATCGACTTGATAGGAGAATGATATGAATACAATATGGTCCGAACATGTTCAGGGAATAAAGACATTATATCTGAGCCGAAAGCTTCGATTTGATGATATGTTCTTTGAGCAATATCAGAGAACATTTAAAATTGATACAAACATAAAAATGAAAATACTGGAGATTGGGTGTGGCCCCGGAGCATTGGCAGAGGCACTACACAGGTGGTATCCCAATGCTGAAATCATAGCGGTTGACAGGGATAGTAACTTTATTTCCTATGCTCGTGAAAGCATTACCGGAGTTGAGTTCTTAGAAGGAGATGCAGCAGACCTGCCTTTTGAAAATAATACATTTGATGTGACTATCTCTAATACAGTTCAGGAACATGTAGAGCCGACTAAGTTCTGGGGAGAACAACTTCGTGTACTTAAGCCCGGCGGCATCTGTCTGTGCCTTTCAGCAAGAAGAGGTATAAATGTAACAGCACCCTGTCTGGCAGAAACCGATGAAGAAAAAGAATTTTGGAGTAAAGCGGAATCGTGGGAGGAGACTCGCGATGCATATCAGGTATGCCAATATCCTATGAACGAGTCTGAAATCCCTGCCTCAATGGAACAAAACGGCTTTACCAATGTAACAACCGGATATGCTGTTATAGATTTGACACCGGATGCACTAAAGTATTCACGAGATATGGGCGAGGCGATGATTGAGGCTCAGAGACAGACTAACCTGGAAGCAATAAAAAATGCTCATATAGAAGGGGAAGCTAAGGTCATAGAAAAAGTAAATGCTAAATATGATAAAAGAATTGAGCTATATAGAGCAGGCATTAAACAGTGGGACACATCGGTTTCAGTAACTATGATCCTAAGGGGACAGAAACAATTTAGTTAACACATTTCGTTAGTCTTTTCAATTCACGGTTGAATCGTCTAAAACATATGATTATTTAAATAATGTATATTTCACGCTATGATACATTCATCAGTTGATAGAAAGAAGAGCGATCATTGGGACAAGCCCACTCCGTCGTGAAGAGATGGAGCGGGCTTGTTTATATAATTGCAAATGTTATTTTAGAAAAGTGGCATTTTGACCATAAAAATTAAATAAAAGTTGCAAATGAGATAAAACTATGATATATTTTAATAAAATGGATTAACTACCAGAAATCTAAAATGGAGCGCGAGATGGAAATAAAAAGAGATATTTATCTTAACAGACTCATAAAACGAAAAAATAACGGATTGATTAAGATAATAACAGGTATTAGAAGGTGTGGAAAATCGTATCTTCTCTTTAAGCTGTTTTATGATCATCTGATTAATTTAGGTGTACCGGAAGATAATATTATAGCTATACCGCTAGATGACTATGATTATGCTGCTTATTGTGATCCACATAAATTATACGAGTATATAAAAGACCGTATTAAGGACAGTAAACAAAATTACTATGTTTTTATAGATGAAGCACAGTATGCCATTTCGAAAGAGGAAATGAAGAATCCGAATATTCCAATAAGGTTATATGGCGTGTTAAATGGTCTTCTTAGGAAAGGAAACGTCGATGTCTATGTAACCGGAAGTAACTCTAAATTCCTTTCTTCAGATATAATGACAGAATTCAGAGGACGTGGAGATGAGGTGCATATTGCGCCACTTTCATTCTCAGAATTTTATCCGGCCTCAGGGAAAGAAAGTCAAGATGCCTGGAAGGATTACTTATACTATGGAGGACTGCCCCATATATTGGAAGAACCGGATGCTGAAAGCAAAAGTTCATATCTTGAAAGGCTTAATAGGGAAATATATCTGAAAGATATTGTTGAACGTTATGGCATAAGAGATGAAGCAGGTATGGAAGATTTGATGAAAATACTTGCTTCTGATATAGGTTCACTCACAAATGCCCAAAAGGTTTCAGATACATTTAATAGCAAAGGAAATAAGGGCATTACTATGCCAACCATATCAAGTTATCTTGCGTATTTGCAGGAGAGTTTTATTATTCAAAAAGCTGATCGTTATGATATTAGAGGAAGAAAGTATATAGGGACACCTTCAAAGTATTACTATACTGATCTGGGACTTAGAAACTCATTACTTAATTTTAGGCAATATGAAGAAACTCATCTGATGGAGAATGCTATCTATAACGAATTGATTTATCGTGGGTTTAATGTTGATGTGGGTGTTGTAGAGACAAGGGTTTCTGAAAATGGAAAAAGTATCCGTAAACATCTTGAAGTTGATTTTGTGATTAATCGAGGTAGTGTGAGATATTATCTACAATCAGCATTTGCTCTTCCAACACAAGAAAAAATAGATCAAGAACAGGCCTCGCTTATAAGAATTCCGGACTCTTTTAAGAAGATAATAGTAGTTAATGGAACCTCGCCATTATGGAGAAACGAGCAGGGAATAACCTTTATGGGATTGTATGATTTCTTTTTGAACGATAACAGCCTAAATATGTAATGTGACTACGAGGATGGAAGAATATTGATATGGATTTCATATTTATTATAGGTCAAAGTGCCGTTGGTAAGACAACACTTGCAAAAGAATTATATAAGCATTACAACGGGGTATATATTGAGCAGAACATGGTTCCTGAATTTATTATACCGGATGACGTAGAGGATATAGGTATATATGAAGAACAACTATGTTGGGAAAACACATTGGCTCAGATAAAGTTTTTTTATGATAAAGGATTAAGAAATATAGTAGCTTTAGATTTTGACGATATAAGAACAAGAGAACTGCCCAAAATATTTAGGGGATTTGATTTCATAACACTTAAACTTATTTCGAGTGACATAAATCAGATAAAACAACAGATGATAAATAGGAACGAAAATGAGGGTGGATTATTTATTCCCGAGTATGTTGAAAGATCTAATAATGTCATTAAGAGCCGAAAATTATTACCCAATGAAGTTGAAATTGATGTTGCAGGAAAATTAAAAGAGGAAGTTCTTACAGAAGCAATCAGAACAATAGATGCTTTTAAACCGAAAAAGGATTATGTTTATGAACTGGATGATGAGCATAATTATTTATCATGGGTTCAAAGCCGAAAGTTATATTAAATTATAGGGGGAATTTGAAAATGATATGCTTATCCAGACAAATTATGGAATCTGAATTTGAAAAATATATTGAAAAGATTTTCAAACTCCCCGAAGTAAAAAATGCAAAAGTAAGAGATGTGATCATAGACCGCTACAACAAAGATAACACCATTAAACAAGCATTTGATATAGGGTATCATGACTGCTATAGCGATATTGATTTATCGATTATGGTGAGACTGCCTAAAAATGGATCAATTTCAGCTGATGAATACATGAAGCAACTTGACAGATTTGGGGTAAATGAAGATACTGCACTGGGATGGGCTTTTGTTCCTGAAAACCAGATGTATCGTATTATCTTTAAAAACGGAATGCGCTACGATTTCGGCTTTGATTTTGAGTATGTCGAAGAGGATTTGTTAAATACTGAGATAAAGAATGGCCGGGATAATAAAGTTTATGATGAAATTCAAAACGAACACTGGCCCATAGAGAACATAAACCGTTTCTGGTTCGTGCAGATACAGGCACTTGGGAAATTGTACCGCAAGGATTATCTGATAAGCAGCCATCTTGCAAATATGAATTGCAATGAAACTCTGGTAATACAGATGGTGCTGAGAGATATTAAATATGGGATCGATCATCACAGATATGGTTATTCAGAAGAACTTGAATATGTTAAGCATTTGGAAAAATCACCATACAAAATGGATGATACTACATTTAACAGAATTTCGGGACACATTTATGCTGCTGCTCTTGCGTATGACAGGCTGGTAAAAGAGTTTTATCCTGAATACAAAGAAAGAAGTAGTATATTAATTGAAATATGGGATTATTATCATCAATCAGAGGGACTATGTCCCGGTGATTGATTGGAGGTTAGATAGATGGAATACAAATTATTGGAAGAACAAGATTTAGAATTAATGCTGGATTTTGTTGATGATGAAAATACTAAATATAATATAGATATTTTAAAAAAATATATAGATGAAAATAATAATCTTGGATTTATTGCAAAAACAGATAACAAGATAGTAGGTTTTGCTTTTGGATATATTCTTTTATATCCAGATGGTAGAAAAAGTTTATATCTTCATGCTATTGATGTCATGCCGGAATATCAAAGTAAAGGGTATGGAACAGGTTTAATATCATTTGTTCGTGATTATGCAAAAACTATTAAATGTTATAAAATGTTTTTAATAACCAATAGAAGTAATATATCTGCTTGTAAATGCTATGAAAATGCAGGCGGAATAAATAAAGCAGATGATGAAATAGTTTATGTGTACGATTTTAGGTAGAAAAAATAATGGATACAAAAACTAAGCAGATAAGAGAAAATGAGCGCTTATCGCATACAGAGATATACACAAAGGAAAAGCTGTATGATACAGATACCTGGTTAAAGAAACCGATTAAAACCATACAGGAGATAATTCCATTATTATTCGGATGTAAGGGATTAAGAATTCTTGACTTGGGATGTGGTGTTGGAAGAAACAGCATCTTTTTGGCAGAAAAGCTTGGAACAGAGAATGACTGTAGGATAGATTGCGTTGACATATTAGATATCGCAATTTACAAGCTAAATCAATATGCTCTTGAATACGGAGTTTCTGATAATATAAATGGTATAGTAAGTTCAATAGAAGATTTTATAATACAAGAAAACAGCTATGACCTGATAATTGCTGTATCAGCCTTGGAGCATATAGACGGAGAAGAAAATTTTATCAAAAAGCTGGAAGAAATAAAAAACGGCCTAAAGAAAAATGGAACAGTTTGTCTGGTAATCAATTCAAATGTTAAGGAAATAAACTCTGAAACCTCGGAAGAATTAGAACCGCAGTTTGAGGTTAATCTCCGTTCAGAAAAGATACAAGAATATTTAAATAAGATTTTTTTGGAGTTTGAAATCATAAAAAATCACATTGTTGTACAGGAATATAATATACCTCGTGGCCCTATTAATAGTAAACTGACCACGGATGTGATCACGTTTGTAGCGAAATCAATCACAGAACCGTCTAGGTGAGTGATGATAAAAGTTGTGTTTGATTGATGGAGATATATGAAAATGGAATCAGGTATAGGCAGCAATAAAGACTGGGGATCGGAAAAAGCATATTTACATAGTACAAGGCAGTATTTATGGAATAATGATTATTTTAAGTTCCTTGTAAAGTGTGTATGGAAGATAGACAAGGCGGTTAAAATCATTGATTTAGGTTGTGGCTATGGTTATTTGGCCCAGATGTTGCTGCCATTAGTTCCGGAAGGAAGTTCTTATAAAGGGATAGATATATCTGAAGAGCTTATTGTTGAAGCTAATGAAATCTTTTCCGATTGTAAAGCAGAGGCATGTTTTGAAGTATCAGACATAAATGATTACGAGTCTGATGCTGAATATGATATAGCGATATGCCAAGCTGTGCTGCGACATCTCAACAACCCGGGAGATATTTTGAAAAAGATGATTGGATTCGTAAAAGATAATGGTTTGGTTATTTGTATCGAACCCAGCAGACGTATGGAAAATGCAGGCATCTTTATAGACAAAAGAACCTATGACCCATTTGAAAACGAGGGCTTTCTAAAGCAGAGGTGGCTTTCAGAGGAGCATTCAGGCGGTCGAGATTATCAAGTTGGTATGAAAGTTCCTGTGCTTATGAAAAAGCTGGGTTTAAAGAATATAGGGGTCAGAATCAATGATTATGTTGATTTTATAAGTGCAGATAATGAAAGCTTTGAAGCAGAAAAACGAAGATTTATCAGAGATTATGGAGTAGATCCTAAATATTCAGATTCAAATTGTTTTCTTGCAGCTCGATGCCATGTAATATCTTTTGGCTATAAATAAGTTAAAACATTGTGAGGGAATTTTTGATGATTGAAACGAAAAGGCTGATCATTCGTACGTTTCGGGCTGAAGATGCTGATGCATTGTACAGGATCAAAACCGATCCGCAGGTTATTGAATTCTGCCCGGATTTTCTGGATGTTGATGCAAAACGGGAAGATATGTACGGTTATATCCATGAGTTTCAAAGAATAGAAGATGCAGGCGACATCGATAGATGGCGCTGTTATACCATTGAAAACAAGGAAAACGGTGTTGTTATGGGAGTGCTTACTTTCAGCAAACAACAGATGCTTCATGAATATGAACTGGGATGGATGATGATCAGCGAGTATACCGGGAAAGGGTATGCATCAGAAGCTGCGGAGGCATTTGCCGAAGATTTCTGCAGGACTCATGCAGTTGATTATCTGATCGTGGTCATGGACGTGGATAATCCGTCTTCCCGCAGAACAGCAGAAAAGAGCGGATTTAGGCTTTTTGAAAAGAGAACTGTATATGATTATCATTACAATCGGTATTGTGACGATTATTTCTATTTTCGCAGATACTGGTCCGGTTGTACTTTGAAAGACCGGTATTATGGGGATTCGCCATATTATGGGCGATCGACATCAGATCGATCAGATTAAAATTTTTAATGGAGATACTAAATGAAGATTGCTACTATTTTGGCAAGCTCACAGGCTTCCAGGAGTATAATGTTATATGATACAGTAAAACGGTACGCTTCGGATTCGGAGATCATTAATTTTGGATGTTGTGAAAATGAGGCAATCGAGTACAGTTACATAGAAATATCACTGTTAGTAGGCCTGCTTCTTGCAAGCGGATCAGTGGACTTTGTTGTAACAGGATGCTCGTCCGGGCAGGGAATGATGCTGGCTTGTAACAGTATGCCGGGAGTATTATGCGGATATATACCCACTCCTATGGATGCTTATTTATTTGCCCAGATAAATGATGGTAATGCCGTATCACTTCCTCTGGGAGAAAAATATACTTGGACCGGATTTGAAAACTTTAAAGATACTATTGAGAAACTATTCTCTGAACCGTTTGGCCAGGGTTATCCGAAAGGGGAAGAGGAGAGAAAACTAAAGGATACTGCTTTTTTGAAAGATATACGGAACAGATCACAGATTAATATAGTTGATCTTATTGGGAATCTGGATAAAAAGGTAATGGAAAAGATAAGCAATAAAAAGGATGTTATCAGTTACATTACTGATCATGGAACGAACAAAGAGGTAACAGACTGGATAAAACAATTCGCAGATACTTGAATGATAGTTAAAAAAACATCAGGTAACTGTCACGGTGACAGGAAGGAAAAAACATGAAGACGAAAATTGCATTTTTTGATGCCAAAGAATATGACAGACAATCGTTTATAAACTCAAATATTGATGATGAGTTTGATATAAAATATCTTGAAACGCGACTGACCTCTGATACCTGCAAACTGGCTGAAGGTTGTGATGCAGTGTGCGTATTTGTAAATGATGATGTAAATAGAGAGGTTATAGACAAGCTGCAGGTTATGGGTGTGAAGCTGATAGCACTTAGATGTGCGGGCTACAACAATGTGGACATTGAATATGCATATGGGAAAATACATATAGTCCGTGTGCCTGCGTATTCTCCGTATGCAGTGGCAGAGCATGCAATGGCATTGCTCCTTACATCTATACGAAGGATTCACAAGGCTTATATCCGTACCAAAGATTTCAATTTCAGCCTGAACGGGCTTACCGGATTTGACCTTCATGGAAAGACGGTGGGTGTTATCGGAACAGGCAAGATCGGAAGGATATTTATTGATATATGCCGTGGTTTTGGTATGCATATTATTGCATATGATAAGTTCCCTGCTACAGATTTCGGAATAGAGTATGTCTCTTTGGATGAACTGTGGGAAAAGAGCGACATCATATCGCTGCACTGTCCTTTGACCGATGAAAACAGACATATGATAAATGCCGAAACAATGCAAAAAATGAAAAAAGGTGTAGTGATTATAAATACTTCAAGAGGTGCATTGATAGATTCCGAGGCACTTGTAGAGGGAATAAAAGCACGTAAAATAGGAGCAGCGTGTCTTGATGTATATGAAGAAGAATCAAACGTATTCTTCCATGATTATTCAAATCATATCGTGAATGACGATGTATTGGCAAGACTGATATCCATGCCTAATGTGATCGTAACGTCCCATCAGGCATTCTTAACAAATGAAGCATTGAGCAATATAGCTGATACTACTCTTTCCAATGTCAGAGAGTTTTTTGAAAAAGATACCTGTCCGAATGAAGTATGCTATAAATGTGCCAATATCGGCAGTTGTAAACAGACTCATGAGAAGAAATGCTTTTGAATCAATCAGAGAACTTTCTCGGTGATTGAATGATATGGAGAGATAATGAGAATAATAAAAATTGGAAAAGACAATTCTACTTATCAGCAGATTGTTGCTCTTAGGGATAACAGAAATAAACGTAGCAAGCTGAAAATGTTTTATGTAGAAGGAATACAGAATATAAAAGATGCTATTGCAAATAATTGGGAAATTGAAGCCTTCATCTATTCAGAATTAACAGAGCTTTCACAGTGGGCTAAGGGAGTGATTAATAAGGCTGATATTAATTATGTATTGTCTGATCAGCTGATGAAAAATCTTTGCGGTAAAACGGAAACTTGTGAAATTGTGGCATTGGTACGAATGCGGCCATGCCCGAAGTATAAAAATGATGACAAGCCGATTTTTGTTCTTCTTGACAGACCTTCAAAGAAGGGTAATTTGGGAACGATCATCCGAAGCTGTGATGCGTTTAATGTGGCTAAGATATTTTATTCAGGACATGGGGTGGATATATATGACCCAGCAGTTATTACTGCTTCGATGGGATCTTTTTTTAAGTTACCGATAGAGTTTATAGAATCGAATGATAATTATCTGGCAATCCTTGAAAATCTGAGGAAGAAGCATGATGGACTAAAAGTAGTTGCGACATCATTACAGGCCGATGAGTCAATATTTAAAAGCAAATTGGATATGCCGGTGCTTCTTTTGGTCGGCAATGAAACAGATGGGCTGTCACATTTTTATACAGAAAATGCAGATGAAAAAATTATAATTCCTATGAATGAGGGCATTGATTCTTTGAATGTGGCTTGTGCTACAACTGTGTGCCTATATGAAATAAACAGACAGAGGATGTAGATCTAAAGTTTTGTGGGGTAAGCTTAAAAGCAAGAAACCTGAGATTATGATGACAACGCACCATTTCAATCAGAGGAAAGGACCTCGGACTGAAAGAAGGAGAAGGAATGAAATACGCAATTATATCGGACATACATGGAAATAAACCTGCACTTGATGCGGTGCTAGCTGATGCAAAGCGGCAGGGGATTACAGATTTTATCTTTGCAGGGGACTATTGCCTGAGCGGACCGTTCCCTGATGAGTGTATCAGCACACTTCGGGCTATTGAGAATAAGAACATAATCCGTGGAAATGAAGAGAGATATCTTGAGAATCTGATAGGAAAAGATCAGAGCAAATGGACTGATGGACAGATGCAGATATCATATTGGAACTACAGAAATATAAAGAAGGATAATCTGGATTATCTTTTATCCATACCACACAGAGCTGACTTTACATGTAATGGCAGGGATATCCATATGCTTCATCATGTGGATGATTTTATAAAGGTGAGCAATCTGGAAAACTATTTCAATCGTTCTTCAGCATTAGCACTAAAATACGGGGACAGGGAAATGGCACCGGAGTATCACAGACAGCAGATGCATGCTGCAATAGAGGAGACAATAGGTTTTATTGAGGCAATATCAAAGCTTTCAGACGGTATTTATATCTTTGGACACTCACATATACAATGGAGTTATAAGGTACCGGATAGGGAGATTTACCTGATCAATCCCGGCTCCTGCGGACTTCCTTTGGATTGCATAAAAAATACACTTCCGTATACTATATTAACCATAAGTGATGCAGGTGAAGTTCTGATCGAAGAGCAGAGAGTTCCTTTCGATATGAACAGATATGTTGAAAAAATAAAGCAGACAAGTCAATACAAAGAAGCAGGCGTATGGACTAAAGTAATCATCAAAGAGCTGCTTAATGCAAGGGAACATCTTGTATTCTTCCTGAAATTTGCAGAAGGGTACGCAAACAGTATAGGAGACAGTATTCGTCCGTTTACCGTGGACACGTGGGAGAAAGCATATGCAGAATGGGAAAATAAAGGCTTTATTTGTTGATTTTTATGGAACCATCGTACATGAAGACGGTGAGGTTATAAAGAAGATCACAGATATAATACAGAAAACAGGTGTTGCTGAAGATAAATCAGAGATTGACTCATACTGGTGGAAGGATTTCCAGACCATGTTTCAGAACTCATACGGAGATACCTTTGAAACCCAGAGAGCACTGGAAGAAAAATCACTGGAGCATACGTTGGCTAAGTTTCAATCTACTGCAAACGCAAAAGAACTCAGCAATCTCATGTTTGATCATTGGGTAAAGCCACCGATATTTGAAGATTCAAAAGGGTTTTTCGAAAAGAGTCCGGTACCGATTTATATAGTTTCCAATATCGATACAGATGATATAAACCGGGCCATAGAATATCATAATTTAAAACCGGCCGGAGTATTTACTTCGGAAGACGCAAGAGCCTATAAACCCCGAAAGGAACTGTTTGAACTGGCTTTGGAGAAAACAGGGCTCACACCGGAAGAAGTGATGCATATCGGAGATTCCATAAGCAGCGATGTAAAAGGTGCATCTGCTTTGGGAATCCATACACTCTGGCTTAACAGATTCGGGAAACAGGTACCGGAAGGGGTTAGAAGTATATCGACTTTAATAGAAGCATTTGATTTTCAATCAGAGAACCGTCTCTCTGATTGAATCAGTGATTGACATGGAGGGAACACTATGAATAAAAAACCGGAAGTATATCTATTTGGACAGATTTTGGGAACACATTCTTTTTTATTAAAAGACGGGTTTTTACAGCCGGATGAATATTCGGAGATAAAAGATCAGTATTTTCTTCCCGGAGGGGAAACAGGTACGGCAGCTACTGTTCTTGATTCTCTCGGAGTATCGGTGATAATGGATGGAACATGGATCGGGACTGCCGTAGCTCCGATGCTGAAAAACTTTTATTCGGGAAAAGCGGTAGATCTGTCTTTACTCCATTATATGCAGGATGACCCCGGAGTTATGGATTATGTTGTTATTGCAGGTCTTGTGCGTTCACCGATGGGAAGGTTTCAGACTTTGTTCTCATCGGGAAAGAGATGGTGGAGTGTTCCAAAAGAGTCAGATATAGCAGGCTGTAAGGTAGCAGCCATCGATCCGTACTTCGGAGAGGAGACATTGCTGGCAGCTAAGATCTGCAAAAGAAACAATATCCCATATGTTACCATAGATTCAAGGCATGATTCATTTCTTCACAAAAATGCTGCGGTAAATGTAGTATCGAAGGAGTGCACACCGGCTCTTTATGCGGGCATGGCACCGGAAGAAATATTAAAACTGATGCAGAATGAAACTGACGGTCTTACTATCATCACGCAGGGCGGCGGAAGCATGCTGTATGCAAGAAAAGGAGAAGATATCCATTACATGTCTCCTTTTAATGTTGAGGTTAAGAGCACACTTGGAGCAGGGGATACCTTTAAGGCCGGCTGTGTATACGGGCTGCTGCATGGGATGAGTGACAGTGAACTGGTAAGGTTCGCAAGTGCATGTTCAGCCATAGCAATATCAAGATTCCCGCTGCCTCTCAATCCCCCGACATTAACTGAAGTAACAGGACTTATCAATAATCAATAATAGGAGTAAGAAATGACAGTATATGAACAGCTTCTAAAAGTAAAAGACGATAAATACAAAGAGTTTCAGGCCAAGCTGGTACCAAATATTGATCCTGATACTATCCTTGGAGTAAAAACTCCTGAGATGAGACAGATAGCCAAGGATATATTCAACAGCAAGGAAAAGGATGCATTTTTAAAAGACCTTCCTCATAAATACTATGAGGAAAACCTGGTACATTTCTTTATCATTTCAATGATCAAGGATTTTGATGAATGCATCCGGGAAGTGGAAACATTTCTTCCGTATGTAGACTGTTGGCCCGTATCGGATCAGGCGACACCTCGTTCGTTTAAGAAAAACCACGCAAAGCTTCTTCCATACATCAAAAAATGGATAAAGTCAAAGCATCTGTACACCTCCCGATTTGGCATCAGAATGCTCATGAATGAGTTTTTGGGTGAAGAATTTAAAGATGAATATGCGAAGCTTGTTGCATCGGTAAAGAGCGACGAGTATTATCTGAAGATGATGGTTGCATGGTACTTTGCTACAGCTCTGGCTAAAAACTATGATGAAACAATAAAGTATATCGAGGAACGCAAACTGGATGACTGGGTGCTTAAGAAAACCATTCAGAAAGCTGTGGAAAGCTACAGGGTAACCGATGAGCACAAGGAGTATTTAAAGAGCTTTCGCTGATCATAACCGAAGGAGAGAGAAGTCATGAAAAGAAAACGCTTAAACCGTGATGCCTGGGGATTCATGTACTATCCGTATTATCAGATGCGCATAGATACAGATGAATTTCATGGCATGGCCTGCCTGATAAAGCTGACCGATGGTGAGAACAATTACTGGGAGACTCCCAAAGCCGGCAAGGTGCAGGTGACAGGTGCGGGCATGTCATGGCTTGAGCTTATCCCCGATGGTCAGCATCGTGTCATCACATGTAAGTTTTATCCCGAAGGTACCCATGACAGTGAGAGAAAGAATTATCCGGTAACCTCCGATGAGAGATTTCAGCCTTCGGTATGGTATGTGGATATCATAGAAAATACCGACATAGATGAGGATGGTATGCTCGTATATATAGACAAATACCTTGATATTATCTTCTTCCCCGAAGGAGAGATATCTGTATCCGATATGGATGAACTGGAAGAGGCATACGCATCCGGTGATATCAATAAAGAACAATACGAGGCTGCTCTTAAAGAAGGTGAGGATATCCGGAAGGATTATTGTACAGACATCATGAAAACAGAAAGATGGTGTACAAACTTAAGGAAGCTCGTGGAAGAAAGGATAGCTGCAGGGGAGCCCGAGTTTATCAGCCGGGAGAAAAAAGCTCTGCGATCAAAGCAAAACTGACACTACAGACATAATCGCAGTGATCGTAAATATGGACATAAATGTGGTCATGGCTATGGAAGATGAAAGTATCTCCGTATCCAGGCCCATTTTTTCTGCCGTGATCAGGGGCAGGCTTCCCGCAGGGACTGCAGCCATAAGGCATACTGCTAAAGTCGATTCGGTATTGAAACCTGCAAAATACATGACTGCCACAAAGATGACGGGAACTATGATCATACGTATAACTATGTAGAGCCATATCCTTATATTTTTGAATGACTTAAAGAAGTTTGATCTGGCTATGGACACGCCCAGCAGCGTCATGGACATAAATACGGTAGCATTACCGACATACTCTATAGTGTTTGATATGATGGGCGGGAAAGTGATCTCAAACCAGAATACCACAAGGCTGAGTATTGCCATCATTGTCCCGATGTTGAATATAGCCAGAAGAGGGTGCTTGTGGTTTGGTTCATTTATATCTGTATTTTTACGTTCGATTCCCGAATGCAGTATCGCCATTCCGTGTGTATAGAAGAAGAGGCTGTAGAATATGTTGATCACTATAACATAAAGGATGGCATTGGCAGGCAGGATAGCCTTAGCAATCGGAAGCCCTAAAAAACCGGTATTGGTATATACTGTTATGAGGTTATAAAATTTTCTGTTGTAGGGCTCTGATTTAAGTATCCTTGGGATAACAAAACCGAGGATAACAAGGATCACATAAAAAGCAGCACCTAAAGCTATGGCTATCAGGAGGTCATTATGTGTGGCTGTCATGTGACCTGAAAGTATGGAACCGAGTATCAAGGCAGGGTTGCATACATCTACTACAATAGTAGAAAGCTTTTGTGAAGTGCGGTCGTCTATAACATGTTTTTTATAAAGATAAATACCTATAGCCACTAATATACAGATGACACCCATCTGCTGGAGTATTATTGAAACGCTCATGAGAGCTCCTTCTTTCTGTAATATATTGTCAATCAAAGGGACAGTACCCTGTTTGACACAAGCGGAATTTTAGCATGTAGTATAGTAAACTTCAATGTATTATTTTGAAAAGTTAGCAGGGCACATTGACATTTATGGTGTCATCATCTTGAGCCTGACATGTTGATAAGGTATATTCTATAGATCCAAGGAAATAAAAACAGATAAGACAAGAAAAGCCCGGGTAGGAGAGAATACCCGGGCTTTGCATTTATACAGGAAACATCTGATCAACTTTGATTTAAAAAGCTTACATGTCTCATCCTGTTTACTACCGCCATAAAGTCAACCTTTCTAGGGATTGCCAGGAACCGGTCGCAATCAGGGAAGTTACCGGAATATACCATGTCAATATCGTTTTCTTCAATCTCACGGTACAATTCGTCGGTTTTCTGAATGATATCCACGGTCTCATGTTCCGGTTCGGAGAACAAGCCTCCGCCTTCTCTTGTTTCAAGAAGTCTCAGCATAAACCCTATCGCGGTTCGTTGTTCGTTGCAGACTATGTCGTGTACATAGTTTGCGTTGATCTTTTCTTCTCCGATGATGATGAATCCGATATCAGGGACTTCAAGTTTTTCGCGTCCGAACTGTCTGGGGTAAGGAGAGAATCCGTCTGTTGAGATGATACGGTGCTGGTACAAGTCATTGACCTTGGGTACCGACGAGGTTTTCAGTCTTTCGGACATGCTGCTTTCATCTACGATACTGCCGGTATTACGGACACTTTTTATGTATATCTCTCTTGCCTTTTCCGTGACATTAGATATCAGATATTCATCCATCAGATACACATTATCCGCTATGGCCAGATACTCGCCGCTGCCGCCGATTACGAGTATCGTGGAAACATCGCATGATTCGTGAAGCTCGTTTACTCTTTCCGTAAACGGAGTGATCGGCTCCCTGCGGATAAGTTCCTTCATCAAAGCATCCCTGATCATAAAGTTGGTAGCACTTTTGTCTTCATCGATCAACAAAAGCTTTGTTCCCGCATCCATAGCCTCAAGGATATTTGCGGCCTGCGAGGTTGAACCTGATGCATGCTCTGTTGAAAAATGCTCGGTATCACCACCCGGCAGCCAGGATATGAACGGAGAAATATCAAGGTTCTTAACACTTCTTCCGTCCTCGGCTGAAATAGTCATGGCTGAGACATCAGTAACACAGAGTTCTCTGCCGTCACCCAATATATGGTCGTAGATACCTGCCGAAATGGTGTCAAGTACTGTTGATTTTCCGGAATACCCGCCTCCTGTGATGACGGTTACGCCTTTTTTGATACCCAGGCCTTTTATCCCGCATACTTCAATTTCCTCGTCAGCAGGTGCCATAAAAGGTATTGCTCCTTCCATCGCACCACCTGTCTTGGAATCTCTCGGCAGGATGCTCCCGTTAGCCAGGAAAGCACAGTATTCACTTCTGCTTAGCCAGTCCCTTAAGACCTTTTGTTTTTCATACAGTGCGCCGACCTTATTACTTCTTTCATTATCAAAGTATTTGATGAATGAATCTGCAACAGCAGGCAGGTTTGTTACTAACAGTTGTATTGCTTTTTTCTTGTCATTCGGCTTTAACTGCACCTGGAACCGCATAGATATGCACATCTGCGGTTCTCCGACCTCTCCGTCCGGATAGTTTACGATTTTCTTCCCACCGAGATTTTTATAATCTTTTCTGGGTCTCATAGCAAAATACGCCGAATTTCTGACTAGTATTTCTCCGCCCGGATGCGCCATATAATAATATCCGGTCTCTTCCGGCGGCTTGTTGCGGTTGTAAAGCTCCGCATTCAGATTCTCCAAATACGGGATAAACTGCCGATAACAGTCATCCGCAACGGCTGTACTGTAATCGGTGATCCCAAGCATCTCAGCCGGGATTTGGCAGAGAATTGTCGGTCTGTCAAAGGCCATCCTGTTGGTAGTTTCAATCGTAAATGAAATATCTCCGAATGCCCAATAAGTCGGATCGCTTGCAGTAACCGGAAATTCCGAATGATTACCGGGAGTACAGGCAGGGATAAATACCTCTCCCTCATACATTTCACGCCAGTTCTTAGTTTTGTTTTCCATGCTCATTAAAAAGCTTTTAAGTCGTGTCATTATTCTTTCACCCTTTTAACCTTTCGTTAGTAAAAATTGTTTTAATCACTTCTAACGAACTACGCACTATTCACAGCTGTCCCAAAGGACACTCATAAACCATCCGGCTTCGCCGTATGCCGCCGCTATAGCGGCTTATGTTTATTCGTGTCTTTTGTCCAGCCTCCATAGTCACATATGCAATTGTGTCTCCCTGCAAGCGAGCTTGCGGTAGACACCCATTGCATATGGACTGTGAATAGTGCTATTTGGGCAAAAAAATACCGTGACAAACTGCCACGGAAATAAAACAGGGATTATTCTTTTATAGCAAAACTATTAAAAATCCAATTCCCGAGGTAATGTCTTGATATTCAGTTTGCTCACTGTACTTGTGCCCTTCATGTCAATTACCTCCTTTAAGAATTGAATCTAATATTT
>JAEEGK010015579.1_pt1 | contig 16823 bp, 15 predicted proteins | sample 8958771 | NCBI WGS metagenome assembly JAEEGK01 (sample SAMN16246547, study PRJNA631951) | gut metagenome | biome: gut microbiome; feature: rumen; material: SC-attached | host: Bos | place: Iran: Karaj | collected 2018-10 | reverse complement strand
TGACCTGCGGATGATCCTTGTTTACCAGCTCACGACCAGTGGGGCCGTTCTTCTTTTCCTCCTCTGTACGCGAGTCCACATGAATCTCTGAGCAGGGGCCACAGGGACCTGTGTCTCCCATCTCCCAGAAATTGTCGTGCTTGTTACCATTGATGATATGATCTGCAGGCACGTGCTTCAGCCAGTAGCCTGCAGCCTCGTCGTCACGTTCCAGACCTTCAGAGGCATCGCCCTCGAAAACGGTCACATACAAATCCGCAGGATTCAGCTTCAGCACATCGACCAGGTATTCCCATGCCATGTCGATGGCGCCTTCCTTGAAGTAGTCGCCAAACGACCAGTTGCCCAGCATTTCGAACATGGTGTGATGGTAGGTGTCGTGACCCACCTCTTCCAGGTCGTTATGCTTGCCACTGACGCGCAGACACTTCTGGGTGTCGGCACGACGGCGCGGTTCAGGGTCGCGCGTTCCTAATATAATATCTTTCCACTGGTTCATACCCGCGTTGGTGAACATCAGCGTGGGGTCGTCCTTGATAACCATCGGTGCAGAGGGCACGATGGCGTGCTGTTTCGACTCGAAAAACTTTTTGAACGAGTCGCGAATCTCATTAGCTGTCATCATTGATATTTACTATTTACTTTTTTTCAGCGTGCAAAATTACAAATAAAAAATGAGCTGACCAAACTGTCAGCCCACTTTCTGCGATTTTCTTTTGTTGGGGTACCCGGACTCGAACCAGGAAAGGCAGGACCAGAATCTGCAGTGTTACCATTACACCATACCCCAAACTTGAATTTCAGAACGCTCTTGTTCCGATTTGCGGGTGCAAAGGTACAGCTTTTTCTGAAACTGCCAAAATTTTCAGGCACTTTTTTATAAAAAAACGCAAAATTTCCTGCTTTCTGCTGATTTTTCAATGATTCTATGTATCTTTGCACCTCAATAAATACATTATTTATATAAATGGAACAAACATCACAATTAGTAGAAACAATTACCAAAGGAATACAAGAGAAAAAAGGTCAACGTATTGTCATTGCCGACCTGCAAGATATCGAAGGGGCCATTGCCCGCTATTTTGTCATCTGCCAGGGAAACTCTCCTGCTCAAGTGGAAGCCATCACGGAGTCGATAGGCGACATGGCTCGTAATGAGTTGGGCGAGAAACCCTCAACGGTGGCTGGTCTGGAGAACGCCCAATGGGTGGCTATGGACTACGGCGACGTGCTGGTGCATGTGTTTCTGCCTGATGTCCGTGAGTTTTATGACTTGGAGCATCTGTGGGAGGACGCAAATTTACTCCAGATAGAAGATCTTGATTAATTATTAGGAATTAGAAATTAGAAATTAGTAATTACATTGGAACAGAAGAACAAACAAAATAACAAGCCCCAGATGAACATGCCGCGATTCAACATGAACTGGATTTACGGCCTGGTGATTCTGGCTTTGGGACTGCTCTACTTCACCTCTGGACAGGAGCAGTCGAGCATCAAGACCGAGACGTCATATTCTGACTTCAAAGTGATGGTGATGAAAGGCTATGCCGACAAAATTGAGGTGAATAAGCACTCGAACACGCTCCAGATGTTTGTCAAGCCGGAGCATATTCGCGACGTTTTCCATCAGGGTGTCCAGCAAACGGGTAAGAATCCCAGCGTGACAGTCGCCATAGGCAGCGTAGACCAGGTGGAACAATTCATCAATCAGGCTCGCGATGAGCAGAAGTTCACTGGTAAATTCTCATACGACAACTCCAAGGACAGCGACTTCTTCAGTTCGCTGCTGATGAACATCCTGTTCTTCGGTGGTATCATCATGGTGTGGCTTTTCATTATGCGTCGCATGGGCGGCGGAGGCGGCATGATGGGAGGTGGCAACATCTTCAGCGTGGGTAAGTCGAAAGCACAGATGTATGAGAAAGGCGGCGAACTGGGCATTACGTTCAAGGATGTTGCCGGACAGGCTGGCGCCAAGCAGGAGATGCAGGAGATTGTGGACTTCCTGAAGAATCCTCAGAAATATACCGAGCTGGGCGGCAAGATACCCAAGGGCGCCCTGCTGGTTGGCCCTCCGGGAACAGGTAAGACACTGTTAGCCAAGGCCGTAGCCGGTGAAGCCGGTGTGCCGTTCTTCTCGATGTCGGGTTCCGATTTTGTGGAGATGTTTGTCGGTGTGGGTGCCTCACGTGTCCGTGATCTCTTTGAGAAAGCTAAGACCAAGGCTCCGTGTATCATTTTCATCGATGAGATAGACGCTGTGGGACGTGCCCGCAGTAAAAATCCCGCTATGGGTGGTAACGACGAACGTGAGAATACGCTGAATGCCCTGCTGACGGAGATGGATGGCTTTGGTACCAACAGCGGTATCATTACGCTGGCTGCCACGAACCGTGCCGACATGCTCGACTCGGCGCTGATGCGTGCTGGCCGTTTCGATCGCCAGATACATGTTGACCTGCCCGACCTGAACGAGCGCAAGGAGATCTTTATTGTTCACCTGAAGCCGTTGAAGTTGGACGAGAGTCTCGACATCGACTTCCTCGCCCGTCAGACACCAGGTTTCTCAGGTGCCGATATTGCCAATGTCTGCAACGAGGCAGCCCTCATTGCAGCCCGTCATAACCGTGAGAAGGTAGGCAAGCAGGACTTCCTCGATGCCGTAGACCGTATCATCGGTGGTCTGGAGAAGAAAACCAAGGTGATGACGGAGGCTGAGAAGAAGTCGATAGCCATCCACGAGGCCGGCCACGCCACCATTTCGTGGTTTACGGAGTTTGCCAACCCCTTGGTGAAGGTAAGTATCGTGCCCCGTGGCCGTGCACTGGGTGCTGCTTGGTATCTGCCCGAAGAGCGCGTGCTGCAGACCAAAGAGGCCATGCTCGACGAGATGTGCTCGCTGTTAGGCGGACGTGCTGCTGAGGAACTGTTTATCGGTCATATCTCCACTGGAGCCATGAACGACCTGGAGCGTACGACCAAGCAGGCATACGGTATGGTGGCATACGCAGGTATGAGCGACAAGCTACCCAACCTGTGCTACTATAACCAGCAGGAGTATTCATTCCAGAAGCCCTATTCGGAAACCACCGCCAAGATTATGGACGACGAGGTGCTGAAGATGGTGAACGAACAATATGATCGCGCCAAGCAGATACTCTCGGAGCACAAGGAAGGCCACGCCCAATTAGCTCAGTTGCTGGTAGAGCGTGAAGTCATCTTTGCTGACGACGTTGAGAAAATATTCGGCAAGCGTCCCTGGCAGAGCCGTTCGGAAGAACTCCTTGAGGCCCAGATGCGTGCCGATGCCGAACGAATGGCAGAAGAACGTGCCAAGGAGTTGGGACTAGCCCCCCAGACAGCCCCCGAGGGGACCTCGAATGACCAAGAGAGTAGCAACACACAAGATAACCATTCACAAGTAGCCCCCTCGGGGGCAGAAGGGGGGGCCTCATGAAGAGTCTCATTGTACGAACAATCACCGGCATCATCTTTGTTGCAGCTATAGTGGCCAGTTTTTTGCGTCCTGAAGCGATGGTGCTGCTGTTCAGTATTATAACAGGCATGACCATTTGGGAATTTTGTGGTCTGGTAAACGAACGTGACGGCGTGACGGTGAACAGGTTTATCTGTACCGTGGCTGGCGTGTATTTCTTCTATGCCATGACCTACTTCTGCAGCGATTTCTACGGTGGTGCAGCCAAGAGTGTAGTATTTATTCCTTATTTGGTGACCATTATCTACCTGTTGGTATCTGAACTGTATGCCAAGCAGAAAGACCCCATTCATGACTGGGCGTATACCATGCTGTCACAGATGTATATTGCCCTACCCTTCTCGCTGCTCAACGTACTGGCATTCACAGCAACGCCTAATGGGATGATAACATTCAACTCGCTGCTGCCCTTGTCTGTATTCATTTTCCTGTGGGTCAACGATACTGGGGCCTACTGCACAGGCTCGCTGTTGGGACGGCACAAGCTGTTTCCGCGAATCTCTCCGGCAAAATCATGGGAAGGCAGTATCGGTGGTGCCATTTTCGTGTTAGCTGCTGCCTACGCCATTGGCTATTATGACAATATGCTGGTGCTGGATGGCGACAATAGTGGGAGGGGCCTGCTATCGATACCCGCCTGGCTTGGCCTGGGCTTGGTGGTCGTGATCTTCGGCACATGGGGCGATCTGGTGGAAAGTCTCTTCAAGCGTACATTGGGAATCAAGGATAGTGGGAACATCCTGCCTGGACATGGTGGTATGCTCGACCGCTTCGACTCATCATTGCTGGCTATTCCCGCTGCAGTGGTGTATCTTTATACGCTGTCGCTGTTTTAGAAGTTAACAAAGTTAGAGAAGTTATCGAAGTTAGAGAATATGAAGAAGCTACTGACGATTGTTTTGTTCTTTGTGTGTGCATTAAATGCACATTGTCAAGACCCCGTGAAGAAATGGGGACAACTGCAAGTAAAGGGTTCGCAACTCTGTGACCAACAGGGGAAGCCCGTCATCCTGCGTGGTGTCAGCCTGGGGTGGCATAACCTGTGGCCGCGCTTCTACAACAAGAAGGCCATACAGACGCTGAAGCAGGACTGGAACGCCTCGGTCATCCGTGCCGCGATGGGTATCATGATCGAGGACAACTACCTGGAGAACCCTGACTATGCCATGCAGTGCATGACCCCGGTTATCGAGGCCTGCATCAAGCAGAACGTGTACGTCATCATCGACTGGCACTCACACCTGACGAAGACACAGGAGGCCAAGGAGTTCTTCGGGATGATGGCACAGAAATACGGCAAGTACCCGCACGTCATCTACGAGATATATAACGAACCCGTGGAGGACACGTGGGCCTCGCTGAAGCAGTATGCCACAGAGGTCATCAGCGAGATACGACGCTACGACCCCGACAACATCGTACTGGTGGGCTGTCCCCACTGGGACCAGGACATCCACCTGGTGGCAGAAAGCCCGCTGGAGGGTTTTGATAATGTGATGTATACCGTGCATTTCTATGCTGCCACACATGGCGACCATCTGCGCAACCGTATGGAGGAAGCCGTAAAGAGGGGCGTCCCCGTATTTATCTCCGAGAGTGGTGCCACCGAAGCTTCCGGCGACGGCAAGATTGACCCTGAGAGCGAAGAGAAGTGGATTGAGCTGTGCGAGCGTCTTGGTGTCAGTTGGGTATGTTGGAGTATCAGCGACAAGAACGAGTCGTGCTCTATGCTGCTGCCCCGTGCTACAGCTACTGGTCCCTGGGCAGACGATGTCATCAAGGAATATGGTAAATTGGTAAAGAAACTATTACTGAAATATAATTGAGTATTATGACAAAGGAGCAAGACAAGCTTATCACTGACAATATGGGTTATGTGGTGACACTGGCCCGTCAGTATAAGAGTGAGATATTGAATACTGACGACTTGGTCAGTGAGGGTGTCATTGGCATGATGAAGGCCGCCGAGAAGTACGATGCCTCACGTGCAAAACCCTTTGTCACTTTTGCAGCACCCTATATCCGCAAAAGTATTGAGGATGCCATAGCACGTACGGCTAATGCTACTGACGTGCGATCGACTGACGAGTCGCTACCCATCGGCAGCCATAATAACTACACTCTGCTCAACGTCCTCGAGGACAAAGATGCGCCCAAGGCTGACCAAACAGTCGAGGAAAGCACGCTCAATGACGACCTGCTGAGCTGTATCGATGTGCTTAACGAGCGTGAGCATGAGGTGGTGAGCCGCTATTACGGTCTGAAAGGCTGGCGCCAAACGATGGATGAGATTGCCGAGGATATGGGGCTGAAGCGTGAGCGTGTCCGTCAGGAGCGTGACAAGGCTGTTCGAAAATTGCGCAAAGCAGCGAAAGGAGTGAAGAATGAAGAGTGAGATGAAGCGTACAACATTCTTTCTGCTTTTTTACCTATTTACTTTTTTACCTTCACAGTCGAAGGTCATCAAGGTGCTGGCCATCGGCAACAGCTTCTCTGAGGATGCCACTGAACAGTATCTCTATGAGTTGGCCAATGCCCAGGGCGACTCGCTGGTCATCGGTAACGCCTATATCGCTGGATGCAGTATTGAGCGGCACTACAACAACCTGAAAGGTGACAGTGCGCTCTACGGCTATCGCAAAATAACAGGGAAGGGCAAGTTTAAAAAAAATAAGATCACGCTGAAAAGTATCATCCGCGACGAACAGTGGGACATCATTACCTTTCAGCAGGCCAGCCACCTCTCAGGTATTCCTGACAGCTATCTCTACCTGCCACTGTTGAAACGGCTGGTGGAAAGTTATACCACCAATCTGCATATAGAATTTGTGTGGCACATGACGTGGGCCTACGCCAACGATTTTGTGTCGAGAAAATTTGCTGCCTATGACAACAACCAACGTCAGATGTATAGCGCTATCGTCAACACCATGCTCAATGTACTGCCCGGTGTCGGCATCCATCGCATCATTCCCTCAGGCATCGCCATCCAGCTGATGCGCTATCGGATGGGCGACGTACTGAATCGTGACGGCTACCATCTGACGCTGACCATCGGACGCTATACGGCAGCCTGTACGTGGTGTGAATTCCTGACAGGAAAGATAGTCGACGGCAACCCTTATTTCCCTGACACCATTACCCCTGAGGAGGCTCAGCTGTGCCAGCAGGAAGCCCATGAGGCCGTGTTTATGCAACAACAAGGCCGCTATCTGGTATTCTGATTTCTACCGAGAGACCTTCTCAGAATCTCCATTTCAAACCGAGTGTCGGATTCCAAAAGAACGTCTTGCTACTATTAGGGTCGACATTGTAAACAAAATTGTTAGACATTTCCCATTCCGTGCCGATAGACAGATGCGATGTGGCATTATACCAGAACTGGGGTTCGGTGAGGATGACAAGACAACCGTGACCGTTTGCCTTTTCGCCTCTCCAGAAGTCGATAAAGCCTGAAAACGTACACTTCCTATTCAAGAAAGAGAGGCTCCAGACGCCTGTCAGCTGGGCACTGGCAAAACTGTGGGTATTTTCATAGCTCTTAAAGATTTGTTTGTAAAGCATTTGTACCGACCACGTCTTTGAGAAATCCTCGGTATGACCGTTATAGGCTGCACCAGCGAGTGCTGCCTGCTGGAAGCTGCCGTTACGGCTCAGTCCACCGTCATACTCCACATGGGCAGCAAACGGCGACTGTTTGCCCAGTGTCAGCTCACGGGAAATCTCCGTGTAGGCACTCTCAGCAAAGTGCCTGCTCAAGTCGATGTCGACAAAGTAGAACCATGAACCCCACTGGTCGGCCTTGAACTGCTCGAGGGTGATGGTTACCTTTGCACGTCCAGCTTCCTCACCTGTGTAGATGTTACGTCCAAAGTCGTAGTGCAACTGGATGTTCTGCGCCTGAACAGTCAATGCTAAGATTACTGTCATTACTATAGTCAAACACTTTTTCATCTGATATTAAAAATTTAATGTTAGAACAATGGGGCTATATATTTCATGAGGAACTTCTCTTCTTACTTAACTTCTCTATCATGATACGAGCAGCTTCATCAGGAGCATGACTGTCGCCCAACAGACGATGAACCCCTTGGTAGTCGTCCAGTATACGCTGACGCTCAGTTCCTCCTGGCAAGATGGCATCCAGTTCGCGACGGATGTTCTCAACGCTGAATGTCTCAGCAACGAGTTCTCGCACCACTTCCCTGTTTGCAATGAGGTTGACCAACGACACCCATTTGACCTTCAGGACGTGCCGTTTCAGGAATCCAATCAGTCGGGGCAGTGGTGTCTTGTAACATACCACCTGCGGCACACGGAACATACAGGTTTCGAGGGTTGCCGTGCCACTGGTGACTAGGGCTGCCGTCGCCTGGGCAAGCAAGGGGTACGTCTCGTTCATCACCAGCCGGACATCAGTACCGGCAAGGAAAGGCTCGTAGTATGCCTGTTCGATAGATGGCGCTCCAGCCAGCACCATGTCGTACTGCCCTGCAAGATGCCTGGTAGCCTCAATCATGGGCGGCAGGTTATCCTTGATCTCCTGCTTCCTCGACCCTGCCAATAGAGCGATTGTTGGCCTTTGGCTGTTAGCTGTTGGCTGTTGGCTGTTGGCAGATAGAAATTCTCGCACTTCCTGAGCAGTTGGGTTGCCCACATAGTGGATGGGATAGTGGTGCTTCTTCTCGAAGAAGTCCACCTCGAATGGCAAAATGGAAAAGAGCTCGTCGACGTCGCGCTTGATATTCTTGATGCGATATTCCTTCCAGGCCCATATTTTGGGAGAGATGTAGTAGTAGACTTTAGGGGAAGGCTGATGGCCGACGGATGTAGGCTGATGACGAAGGGCATGAACGAACTTGGCTATCTTCAAATTAAAACCCGGATAGTCTACAAGGATGACGACATCCGGCTGCCATTGCCTGATGTCCTCCTTGCACATCCTCATATTCCTGAGAATGGTGGGCAGATGCAGCAAGACGGGAATGAAGCCCATATAGGCCAAGTCACGATAGTGCTTGACCATCGTGCCACCCACGGCAGCCATGAGGTCGCCGCCAAAAAACCGGAATTCAGCCTCGCCGTCCTGTTTTTTCAGCGACTGCATCAGGTGTGATGCATGTAGATCGCCACTGGCCTCACCAACAATCAGATAATATTTCATCTCTTCCTCTAACTACTTTATCTTCCTTTATCTCCCTTTATCTTCCTCTATCTCCCTCAAACTTCTTTAACTCCTCAAAAGCCTCATAGGCAGTCACGTCAATACGTGTAGGCGTAATGGCCACATAACCATGGTCCAAAGCCCAACGGTCTGTATCCTCAGCCTCAGGCTCATCGTTCTGGTAACACCCCACCATCCACCAGTAGTCGTAGCCGCGAGGATGGTGACATTTCGTCGTCTCATTATACCACGTTCCCCGTGCCATCCTACAGATGCGGACACCTTTGAATGACTGAGGGCTGAAGTCTGACGGCTGAGATTCCAACAAGGGGAAATTGACGTTCAGACAGACACCCTGCGGCAGTCCATCCTTCAACACCTGCTGCGTCATTTGGCGGATATATGGCTCCAAGGGTGTAAAGTCAGCATCAGCACGATAGTCACAGATGGAGTATGCAATGCTGGGAATATACTTCATACAGCCTTCCAGCGTAACACCCATCGTACCTGAATAGTGGGTATTAACCGAGGCATTGTCACCGTGGTTGATACCTCCGATGACCAAGTCGGGCTTACGCTCGCAGAGGTTTGCCAGAGCCATTTTCACACAGTCTACCGGTGAGCCATTGCACGACCATATCTGCACACCCTCCTCCTGACGCTGCAACGTCAGTGTCAGCGGCATAGTAGCCGAGAAAGCACAAGCCTGTCCGCTACGTGGTCCGTCAGGAGCGCACACCAGCACATCGCCGTATTCGCGCACCATTCTGACCAGTTCATTGATGCCTTTCGCCTGGTAGCCATCATCGTTCGAAACTAATATCAGTGGTTTCATAAGAATCTTCAATTTGGGTGCAAAGATACAAAATATATTTAAATTATCTATACCATTTGCCTTTTTTCAATTATTATTTGTAACTTTGCACCCTATTATATATATTAGTCAAGATAGATTATGGGAAAGATTATTGCATTGGCTAACCAGAAAGGTGGTGTAGGAAAGACAACAACAACCATCAATCTGGCAGCCTCATTAGCTACTTTAGAGAAGACCGTACTGGTAGTTGACGCAGACCCGCAGGCTAATGCCTCAAGTGGTCTGGGCGTGAATCTGCAAGAGGTGGAAACGTCTCTCTATGAGTGCATTATCAACAAAGAAGACGTACGCGACGCCATTTATACAACGGATATCGACGGACTGGACATCATCCCCAGCCACATCGACCTGGTGGGTGCAGAGATAGAGATGCTGAACCTGCCCAACCGTGAGAAAATCATCGAGCAGATACTGGCTCCAATTCGCAACGACTACGACTACATCCTGATAGACTGTTCGCCATCGTTGGGCCTCATCACAGTGAATGCACTGACAGCCGCCGACTCTATCATCATTCCTGTGCAGTGCGAATACTTTGCGCTGGAGGGTATCTCGAAGTTGCTGAACACCATCAAAATCATCAAGCAGCGTCTGAACCCGAAGCTTGAGATTGAGGGTTTCCTGCTGACCATGTACGACTCGCGTCTGCGGTTGGCCAACCAGATTTACGACGAGATGAAGCGTCACTTCCAGGAGTTGGTGTTCAAGACCGTCATCCAGCGTAACGTGAAGGTGTCCGAGGCTCCTGGTCATGGTCTGCCGGTCATTTTGTATGATGCTGAGTCGACAGGTGCCAAGAACCATCTGGCATTAGCCAAGGAGATCATCAACAAGAATGCATAAGGCGTTTTATGAATTGAGAAATGAAAAGTGAATTATGGCAGTAAAGAAGAAATATGACCGTAATGTGCTGGGACGCGGCTTGGACGACATCGGAATAGGCCGTGGACTGGACGCACTGATTGATACTGCTGCTGAGGTAAAGACCGAAGGCAGTTCAAACCTGAACGAGATAGAGATTAGTCAGATAGAGCCTAATCCTAACCAGCCTCGCCGTGAGTTCGACCAGGATGCCCTGCAGGAGCTGGCCTCCAGTATTCGAGAACTGGGCATCATCCAGCCCATCACCCTACGTAAGATGGCTGGCGAGAAGTACCAGATCATTGCCGGTGAGCGTCGTTGGCGTGCCTCGCAGTTGGCTGGACTGGCTAAGATTCCCGCCTATATCGTCACCGTTGAGGACCAGAACGCCATGGAAATGGCACTGGTGGAGAATATCCAGCGTGAAGACCTCAATGCCATTGAGATTGCCCTGGCCTACCAGCATCTGGCCGAGGAGACAGGCATGACGCAGGCCAAGATTTCGGAGCGTGTAGGCAAGAGCCGTGCTGCCGTCACCAACTACATGCGTCTGCTGAAATTGCCTGCTCAGGTACAGATAGCCCTAAAGAACCACGAGATAGAGATGGGACATGCACGTGCCTTGTTGGCCATTGACAGTCCCTCGCAGCAAATCAAGCTATTCAAGGAGGTTCAGCAGCAGCACCTGTCAGTACGCAAGGTGGAGGAGCTGGTACAGGCCCTGAAGAATGGCGACGACGTGAAGACCGCCCGTGGCAAGGTGGCTGCCAAGAGTCAGCTGCCCGAGGAGTTCAACATCCTCAAGGACCGTTTGTCGCAGTTCTTCCAGACGAAGGTGCAGATGACGTATTCGGCAAAGGGAAATGGTAAAATCAGCATCCAGTTCGACAACGAGGATCAACTGGAGCACATCATGAATGCACTGGACAGAGCAAATGGTTAGAATACTGGTGACTATCGTGCTGATGGTGGCTTGTCTCGCAGAGGGCCAGGCCCAGAAGGAAATCGGAAAGGTTATCCTGCTGGAGACGGGTGACACCATTGGCAGCGTCATCGTCCGCAACGACTCTGTGCACCGTATACTTGCACCCTTAGACTCGATGGCGGCCGTTGACGCCAAAGCCTTGGGCGACGAACTGGCTGACACGACATCGGTGATGGTGGGCAAGAAAAGTCGCAAACAAAGAGTGAAACGCGACTGGAACACATGGACGCCCGATCCGCAGCGTGCCCTGTGGCTGGCTCTGGTACTGCCAGGAGCAGGACAGATATACAACCGCAAATATTGGAAGCTGCCCATTATCTATGGCGGATTCATTGGGTGCATCTACGCCCTGACATGGAACAACATGATGTACAAAGACTATTCACAGGCCTACCTCGACATCATGGACGACGATCCGGCGACGGCGTCGTATAACAAGTTCCTGCATCTGGGCCGACAGATAACACCTGAGAACGAGCCGAAGTACGCCAAGATATTCAAGAGCCGAAAGGACAAATACCGTCGTTGGCGCGACTTGAGTTTCTTTGTCATGATAGGTGTCTATGCACTCTCGGTGATCGATGCTTACGTGGATGCCGAACTATCGGTGTTCGATATCTCGAAGGATCTGAGTCTGAAAGTAGGGCCGACGGTATTACCTACCCATAGCGGCGGCAGTCCGTTAGAAGCCCAGACGTTGGGGGTGAATTGCAAGTTAGAATTTTAAATTAAGAAGTTAGGGAAGATATGAGAAAGAACAGTATATTTGAATGGAAAGTGAAGACAGGAATGGTAAGAGTGGTACTCTTTTACCTTTTTACCCTTTTACCGTTAACTGCTGGAGCACAGGTCGTTGTGACTGACGAAGAGGACGACGAGGAGGAAGAAGTGATTGCTGTCGACGAGGACGAGATTGTGGTGACCGACCAAGAGGGCAATGAGGAAGTCATTGAATTCCCTGAGGCCATGACATACGACCTCGACTCGCTGCTCAACCTGTATATGTCGCAGACCTATCTCAGCGAGGACAACGACTGTAACATGCGTGACGTGAATCCCACCTACAGCAAGGAAGAGTATATCGAGCGTCTCAGCCGTCTGCCGACCGTGATGGAGATGGCCTACAACGACGTCGTACAGAAATTCATCGACCGCTACAGTGGCCGTCTGCGCCATAGCATCAGCTACATGCTGGGAGCCTCGAATTTCTATATGCCCATCTTCGAAGAGGCCCTGGAAATGTATCAGTTGCCCCTGGAGCTGAAGTATCTGCCCATCATCGAGTCAGCGCTCAATCCGAAGGCCGTCAGCCGTGTGGGCGCCACGGGTCTGTGGCAGTTCATGATTGGCACTGGCAAACAATACGGTCTGCAGGTCAACTCGCTGGTCGACGAGCGTCGCGACCCTGTAAAGTCCTCATATGCCGCAGCACGCTACCTGAAGGACCTGTATCGCATCTTCGGTGACTGGAACCTGGTCATTGCCGCCTACAACTGTGGCCCGGAGAACATCAACAAAGCCATCCACCGTGCCAACGCCTCGACTATTCGTAACACAGCCGACGGCGATGCCCAGTCCCTCAACAAGGACTACTGGCACATCTATCCCTACCTGCCTCGTGAGACACGTGGCTACGTGCCGGCATTCATTGCAGCCAACTATATCATGACCTACTATTCTCTCCATAACATCTGCCCCATGACTACCCGTCTGCCTGCCAAGACCGACACCGTCATGGTAAAACGCAACATGCATCTGGAACAGGTGGCTGAAGTGGTAGGACTGAACATCGACCTGCTACGCTCACTGAACCCCATGTACCGTCGTGACATCGTGCCAGGCGCCACCGAACCGGCGTCGCTGCGACTGCCCCTGACCGAGACCACGCGTTTCCTTGACCTGGAGGATTCGGTGTATAACTACCGTGCCGACGAGTTGTTGACCAAGCGTGCCGAGGTGGAGGTGAACGATGACGTACCTACCTACTATCACAAGAGCAAGCGCTATGCCCGTGGCAAGAAAGGCCGCTACAGCCGTCGCAATGCCCGTGCCGGCAGGCAACATGCCCGTGCTGGCAAACACAAGGGCCGTGCCGTCAGCAGCAAACGCTCATCCCGAGCAGGCAAGAAGCGTGCTACAGCACCCAAGAAGCGCAAAGCAGCATCAAAGAAAAGAAGGAGGAGATAATTGAGAATTGAGAATTGACAATTGAGAATTGACAATTGAGAATTGACAATTAATATGGACGAGGAAATCAGACGCGAAGAAGCTGACGAGAAAATGGTGAGCGAAGCCTTCCAACACCTGTTGGACAGCTATCTGAAGTCACGCCACCGCAAGAAGGTGGACATCATCACAAAGGCATTCAACTTTGCACGACAGGCACATAAGGGGGTCCGCCGACTCTCTGGCGAGCCATATATCATGCACCCCATTGCTGTGGCGCAGATAGCCTGCGAAGAGGTCGGGCTGGGGTCGACCAGCATCTGTGCCGCCCTATTGCACGACGTCGTAGAAGACACAGACTATACCACCGAGGACCTGTCGAACATCTTCGGTCCGAAGATAGCTCAGATTGTCGACGGACTGACGAAGATCAGCGGCGGCATCTTTGGCGAGCAGGCTTCTGCCCAGGCCGAGAACTTCAAGAAGCTGCTGCTCACGATGAGCGAGGACATCCGTGTCATCCTCATCAAGATTTGCGACCGTCTGCACAACATGCGCACCCTGGAGTCGCAGCCTGCCAACAAGCAGTATAAGATTGCCGGTGAGACACTGTATATCTATGCTCCACTGGCCAACCGCCTGGGATTGTATAAGGTTAAGTCTGAGCTTGAGAACCTCTCGTTCCAGTACGAGCATCCGGACCAGTTCCAGCAGATTAAGGATAAGCTGAAGAATACTGAAGTTCAGCGCCATGAGCTGTTCGACCAGTTTACGGCACCCATCGAGGAGGAGCTGAAGAAGATGGGCATCAACTACCAGATCAAAGAGCGTGTAAAAACCCCCTACTCTATTTGGACGAAGATGCAGAACAAGCATGTCACCTTCGAGGAAATCTACGACATCCTGGCTGTCCGTATCATCTTCACACCCAACAACCGCGAGGAGGAAATCAACGAGTGCTTCAACATCTATGTCGCCATCTCGAAAATCTACAAGAGCCATCCTGACCGTCTGCGCGACTGGCTCAGCCATCCCAAGGCCAACGGCTATCAGGCGCTGCACGTCACGCTGATGTCCAAGCAGGGACGCTGGATAGAGGTACAGATACGCTCTGACCGCATGGATGAGATAGCCGAACAGGGTCTGGCCGCCCACTGGAAATACAAGGAGGGCGAGGAAGACGAGGAATATACCGAGGACGAGGCCGAGCTGAACGACTGGCTGCGCACCATCAAGGAGATTCTCGACGACCCCCAGCCCGATGCTATGGATTTCCTCGATGCCATCAAGCTCAACCTGTTTGCATCCGAGATATTCGTCTTCACGCCCAAGGGTGAAATCAAGACCATGCCAACCGGATGTACTGCCCTCGACTTCGCCTTCTCCATCCATACCTTCCTTGGCAGCCATTGTATTGGAGCCAAGGTCAACCACAAGCTGGTACCGCTCAGCCATAAGCTGGAGAGTGGCGACCAGGTAGAGATTCTCACCTCGAAGTCGCAGCACGTACAGCCCGCATGGATTAACTTCGTCTCCACTGCCAAAGCCAAAGCCAAGATACAGGCTGTGCTGCGCCGCGACAGCCGTGAGCTACAGAAGAAGGGCGAGGAGCTGTTGGACGAGTTCCTGAAGAAGAATGAGATAGAGAACACATTGGCCGTCGTCGACCAGCTGGCCCGTTTCCATGAGATCAGCAACCGTGAGGATTTCTTCGTTGCCATCGGCAAGAAGACCGTCCTGCTCGGCGAGAAGGATGTCGACGAGCTCCACGGCAAGGGTTCTGGCAGTGGCAAGCTCGGCTGGCGCAAGCTGGTGCCGTTTCTCGGACGTGGCAGTGGCAAGAAAGACGGTGACAACGTCGAACAGCTCAACGTTAGCGGCGAGTTTTTCACCGTTCCCGATAAGTTCAACCGCAAGAAGCCCGTCTACATTGCCGAAGAGAATATCGGTCAGTACAAGTTCAAGCACTGCTGCCACCCCATCCCCGGTGACGACATCCTCGGCTACATTGACAACCGCCGTCACATCGAGATTCATAAGCGTGCCTGTCCTGTTGCCGACAAGTTGAAGAGCAGTTTCGGCAACCGCATCCTCGATGCCAAGTGGAACATGCACAAACTGCTGTTCTTCGATGCGACCATTCGTTTGCAAGGCATTGACCGAATGGGTATCCTGGTCGACGTGTCACGCGTCATCACATCTCAGATGAGCGTCAACATCCACCGTCTTACCATCGGTTCTGAAGAGGGAGTCTTCGACGGCAGCATCGAGTTGCGCGTCCACGACCGCGACGACGTTCGTGCCATCATCGACGAGCTGAAGAAGATCGAGGGCATTCAGGAAGTGACACAGATTATGTAGAAATTAAAAATTAGAAATTAGAAATTATGATTACAACTGAGCGGCAATCTATGTCTGCTTTTTCTGCAAGACATAAGATTCAATATTCGCCATGACTTTATAAATATTTTTCTTCACGCTGCTGCTGAACGGTCCTACGTTCCTGCCCAACTGCTTGTGAACTTGCAGGTAGAAGAATATCACCGACGTACACGCCCAGTATTTCAGCCGCAGTCGTAAATGGGTTTTCAGCGATTTCCAAGAAATTGCGAGATTGCAGTGTTCGGGGGGGTGAAAGATAGCGAAAAGAATGCGATTGCAAAGATTGTAAATATCGAAGAGATGAGCAGAAAAATTCTATGAAAAATCTTGCAAAGAAAACGGGGTAAACGTTTGGCGTTTTGGGTATTTTTTTTGTACCTTTGCAAAGTCATTCAGAGGTATTTTCGTGATGCCCTGAGACACTTGGAATTAACCCTAATAATTAACAATTTAAAGGTACAAAAACGCCATGAAAATGAACAAGACGTGGAAGACTATTCTTCAGATTCTCGGTTACATTGTCAGCACGCTCCTTGGAGCGGCTGGTGGAGCGACCTTGATGTAAGGCTGACGGCTGATGGCTGATGTCGGAAGGCTGAAGGCTGATGTTTGATGTCTGATGGTTGACGTCAGATGTGGTGCTAGGAAAAGATGCTATGGAAAACATGCGCTTTAAAATCTCTCAGTATGCCTGTGCGGTGCTGCTCATCGTGAGCAGCATCGCATTGGTGGCTTATCAGGTGGTCACGATTGACGACGTGGCAGGCGGACTGCTCTACTATGTCGCCCAGTCGTTCCTCCTGGCAGGTTCCATCTTCGGACTGGACCAGTACATCCGTGTCATTCAGAAACAAAAGGGTCGTGGGAGAGGCACTTGACCCAGAATAGG
>JAEEGK010015576.1_pt1 | contig 16825 bp, 11 predicted proteins | sample 8958771 | NCBI WGS metagenome assembly JAEEGK01 (sample SAMN16246547, study PRJNA631951) | gut metagenome | biome: gut microbiome; feature: rumen; material: SC-attached | host: Bos | place: Iran: Karaj | collected 2018-10 | reverse complement strand
GATTTATAACAAATAATAATTATAAAACTAATAGAAAAAAAAAGAATATTCCTTATGAAAAAAGGAAAAATAATTAGAATGTTTTTTTTATTTCTTTTTTTAATTATTAATGTTTAAATTATAATTATGTATATAATATAGTTAATATAAAATTTGAAATTTAATTTATATATTAAATAATAAAATAATTTATTTTATTCTCTTAATACAATGTAAAAATTTATTTTTTTATTACGTCAAAAAAAAAATTAAATAAAAAACCAATTCTATAAAAGTCAAATTAATTTTAAAAAAAATAAAAAATAAAAATATACTATATATAGTATATAGATATTTGTAATATTAAATTCACATTATTTTTCATATTTTTTAACCTCATTAATAATGAAAATTATATTTAATGAAACAAACCAAAAATAAAATATTAAATCCAAAAAAAAAAATTTCTTAAAAAGTTTTAAAAATTAATATATATAAACTCATAGAAAAAAAAAAATTATAAATTAATAAAAAACATATGCAATCATTAAAAAAGAAACTAAGTCTTAAAGTTTCAATTCCAAAAACTATACAAGAAAAACCAATTTCACTTTCTTGTAATATTCCTTCAACAGATTGTAGTCATATAATAGATAACATTTATATAAGTGGATATAAACAATCAATTGATTATTCATTTTTAATAGGCAATAATTTTACTCATATAATAAATTGTGCAGGAGGAAGTCAAAATTTTTTTCCTTTATATTTTAAAGAATTTAAATATTATCAAATTGAATTAAGAGATGATGGTAATATTGATATTAATGATTCAATTGTTAAATTTATTTCTTTTGTTAAAGAAATTTCAAAAGATAAAAAAAATAAAATTTTAATTCATTGTTCTGAAGGAATTTCAAGAGCTCCTTGTTTAGTTTGTGCTTATTTAATGTGGAAATTTAATATGGATTCTGATTCTGCTATTAATTTTGTTAAAGAAAAAAGAAAGTGTGTTGATATTAATTTTGGTTTTTTATTTCAGTTAAGAAATTTTCAATTGAATAAAGAATTTGTAAAAGGTATTTAATTTAAGTTTTTTTATTCATTTATATTTTATATGAATTTATAAATATAGATTATTATAATTAAGTTAATTTACTTATCATCATTAATTTAATTTTTTTTGAGTTTTTTTTGAATTTTTTTTAAAGAAAAATACCACATAAATGTTTTTTTTTCTTAATAAAATTAATAATTGTTTTTAAAATATAAAAAAATAAATTTAATGAAAAAGAAAAAAGCAAATATCATAAGAAGTATATTATTAAACAAAATAAATAATGAAATCATATCAATAATAAAAAGAAATGGTAAAATGAGAATAAATGGAAAAACTCAAGAAGATATATATAAAACTTATAGTGGAAATTATGAAATTTTAATAATTCATAAGCTTACAACTGGAAATTCTCTTAATCAATTTATAAAAATTAAAAATGCTTTAACATTAAATTTAGATATTACATCATTTGAAATTAATAATTTAGAAGGTTTAAATAATATTGAAAATTTATTTCATGCTAAAAAAATAATATCTGAAAAAAAATTGAGTGGTATTCCTGAATTAAAAATAAAAGAAAAAGATAATTATTTAATAAAGGATGAAAAAAAAAGAGCTAAAGAAGGATTTATTAAATTAAGAACAATTATTAAACATTTAATAAATAGAAATAATACAATAATTAATAATTTTGATAATTCAAAAAATTATAAGAAAAACAATCCTAAAAAAACTATTAAAACAATTTTTAAAAATAGACTCAAAAAAATGAATGTGGAAGAATGTAATGTAAATAATATAAGCCATAAAATACCTTCTCATAATTATAATTTAGATGATATTATGGAAAAAAAATATAAGAAAAAAAAATTAAATCCTAGTTTTTCTCAAATATATAAAAATGATATAAAAGATAAGAATATTGCTGTCAATCAAAATAAGAGAAGAAGTATTTTTATGCAAAAAAAATTGGATATTAATAAATTATTAAAATTAAATAATTCTAATTTAGATAAAACAACTCCATTATCATCTAGAAATAAAAAATCAAGTAATTCTTTGTTATATGGTAATAAGTAATAATATTTTTTTCATTTAATTTTTTATTCAAATTCAAATTAATTTTGATGTGTTAAAATAATATAAATATTGAATTTTAATAGAATATTTTAATAAAAAATTTATAAATTAAAAAATGAGTAAAGTTAAAATAAACAACTAAAACAACAACAACAATATAAAATAAAGAAAACATTAAATATATTGATAATAATTTTAATCTCAAAATTGGAAATGATGAATATAAAATGTCTTTTAATTATTAAAATAAATTAAATGAATATTTATTTAAAGTTAGTTTATATTTGGATAAAAAAAAGATTTATCAAAAGCTTTAAGATTTTAAGATTCTATTAAAGAAGTTTTAACCTTTATTGAAGATAAAGCAAAAATAATCAAATTTATCAAAAAAATTAATATACAAAATAAATAAAAATAAAAAATAAAAAGTAAATTTGTTAATCACAACAATAAATAAAGGATTTTAAATTCATTTTTTTTTACTAATCTTTAAATAAAATTTAAAAAATATTCAAACTATTACTAAAAAATATAAAAAATACCCCTCAAAAAAATAAAAAAAACTATAAAAAAAAATAAAAAAAAATAAAAAAATCCAAAAAAAAAAATAAAAAAAGACATTAAATTTGACTAGCAATAACCCACGAATCTTGATTTAACCCAAAAATCTTTTCCCCAAGTGAATAAATCAATTCTTTAATTCCAATATCATTCTTAGCAGAAGTTTCATAAAAAATATCAATATTATTTCTCTTAGCATAATTTTTTAAATCATCATAATTAACTTGTCTTTGATCTTTATCAATATCACATTTATTTCCAGCAATAGATAAAACAATAGGTAAACCATTAGGAGAAGAAGCATTTTCATTTAATTCTTTAATCCAATAATCAATTGCATGTAAAGTTTCAAGATTTCCAATATCATAACATAAAATTGCAGCAGAAGCATCTTTATAATATAATGATGCCATTGAACGAAAACGTTCTTGTCCTCCTGTGTCCCAAAAATGAAAAATTATTGTTTTTCCATCTTTTAATTTTAATTCATGTTTTAGATATGCTCCTCCTATTGTTATTTTATATGACTCTGAAAATGTGTTTTTACAATATCTGTTTATTAAAGATGATTTTCCTACTGCTGCTTCACCTAGTAATACTATTTTTACTTCTAGTTTTACGTCATCTTTCTTTTGTGGAGTGTTACGGTAGGATATTGTTAAACTTTTACTTTTATTTTTGTCTTCTTTTCGTTTATCATTATCGCATCCCATTTTTAGTTACTAATTAGAGAATATTTATATTTATTCATTAATAAGAAAATAAAAAAATTAAATTAAAAAATAATAAAAAAAAGAAATTTTTAAATAAATAAATAAAAAAAAAATAAATAAAATTTTAATTTAAAATAAAAATTTCAAAAAAAAAAAAAAAATGAAAACAATAGATGAACTCTATGCCTTAGCATTAACAGGAACTTTATTAACTCAACAAGAAATAAAATACATAATGCAAAAAGCAGTAGAAATTTTATCAACAGAACCAAATGTTCTCTACTTATCATCAAGTATAACAATAGTAGGAGATATCCATGGTCAATTTATGGATTTAAAAGAATTATTTCAAACAGGAGGTGATGTCCCAAATACAAACTATTTATTTTTAGGAGACTACGTAGATAGAGGTCCCCGTTCAATAGAAGTAATGGTCCTATTAATATTAATGAAAATAAAATACCCAGAAAAAATTCATTTACTTCGAGGAAATCATGAATCAAAGAGACCAAATCAAGAATATGGTTTTCATTTAGAATGTTTAGTTAAATATAATCAAAATGGTAATGTTTGGTTATATTTTAGTGAAATGTTTAATTATTTACCAGTAGCAGCAGTAATAGAAAATAAATTATTTTGTATTCATGGTGGTTTAAGTCCATTAATACAAAATATTGATGATATTAAGAATTTAGATCGATTTCGTGATTTACCTAATGAAGGTGGTTTTGCTGATTTATTATGGAGTGATCCTGATCCTTCTATTTTAGGCTTTGGTGTTTCTGTTAGAGGTGCTGGATATTTATTTGGAGAAAATGTAGTTGATAAATTTTTATATGTTAATAAATTAGAAACTATTGTTAGAGCTCATCAAGTTTGCTTAGAAGGATTTAATATTCTTTTCGATGGGAAAATTATTACTGTGTGGTCTGCTCCTAATTATTGTGGAAGATTTGGTAATTATGCTAGTATTATGGAAGTTGATGAAAAGTTAAATAAGTTTTTTAATATTTTTGAAGATAGTGATAGATTAGTTTCTAATCCTGAGAATAGAAAAAAAATTAAAGAAGCTATGAATGCTGAAATGGAAAAATATTTTCAGTAAAATTTATTTTTATTATTATTTTTTTTATAAATTTTTTATTATAAATAGGGGTTTAATTATATTTAATTTTTTAATTAGTTTTTTTATAATACATTTATTTAATTTTAAAAAATATTTTTTATGATAATAAAAACAACATTATCAAATAATAATGATGAAATATATATATCTATAACAAAACGTAATTAAATGATAAATTGTAAAATTATTTTTGACAATTTTTTTGTGTTTATTTACAAAAAAAACAAATATTTTTTTATATAATTTTATTGAACTCTCCTCATAAGTTCTCTAAAATCATTAAAACTAATAATTCCATCATTATCTTTATCAACTTCTTGAATACTATTTTTAAAAATATCTTTCAAAGTATCATTTCCTTTTTTAACAAAAGCTTTCATAATTTTATCAACACTTAAAGTTCCTGAATTATCCTTATCCAAAAATTTAAAAGCATATTTTAAATTATCATTATTTAAAGCAGTACTTTTATCAATACAAGCTCTTAAAAATTCTTCATATTCAATATAACCATTATTATCACCATCTAACATTAAAAATATATCATCAATAGCACTATCAACAATATTTTTATTTCTAAATTTATATAATCCAGTTGTTAATTCTTCTTTTGTAAGTTTACAATTACCTTTTTTATTAAAATATCTAAATAATTTTAATATAATTCTCGTATCTTTTGATTGTGGAATATTATGAACAACAAAAGCAAGAACTAATTGTTGAAATTTACTTTGGAATTTATAATTAAGTAAATTATCAAGATAAGATTGTATTTCATGTTCATTAAAATTACAAAAAAGTGCTCTTCCATTAAATTTAGTAAAAAAAGGATGATTTAAAGCTTCAAAGGCAGATAATCTTTTACTTATTTTTCTTTCTAATAAACAAGAAACTAAATTTTGAACTTCTTTACTTCTTGCAAGTAATTTAGGATGTTTATTATTATAAACTCCAATTTTAATACTTTCAATAATTTCATCATCATTTTTACCATCAAAAGGTGCTCTTCCAACAATTAACATATATAATATAACACCAACACTCCAAGTATCACATTTTTCATTATATTTTTGTTTTAAAACTTCAGGTGCAATGTAATAAGAACTTCCAACAACTGCTTTTTCAATTTTATTCCTTTTGAAAATTTTTGCTGTACCAAAATCAATTATTTTAATCCAAAAATAATCTTCTTTTGTATTTAAATCTTTTTCTATATCTGATATCATAATATTTTCTAATTTTAAATCTCTGTGTAAAATATTATTTTCATGTAAATAACTTAATCCAGAAAAAACTTGATAAAATAAAACTGCTAATTGATTTTCTGAGTAATAATTTTTAATGTAACCATATAATTCACCTCTTTTACAATATTCCGTTACTATAAAAAAATCAGTTAAAGTATCATAAAATTCATATATTTTAACAATATTAGGATGATCTAATTTTTTTAAAATGTCTATTTCATTTTTTATTTCTAAATCATCAATTTCATTTTCTTTTACTTTTTCTATTTTTTTCATTGCTGCCGACATTCCAGTTTGATTATTTACAACTGAATAAACTGTTCCGTAAGAACCGTCTCCTAATCTTTTTAAAATTTTATATTTTTTTGTAGGGTCCCCCCTTTGTTCTTCTATTAATGTCTGACTTAAAACACATAATTTCATTTCTTCTTTAAATTTTGATTCTAATCTACTTTTTTCTACTAATGTAGTTGATTTTTTATTTCTTCTTTGATATTTTTTATCTTTTTCATTTTGATTTTTTTCATCTTTTTCTTTTTCATCTTTTGATTTTATTGTTGATGAATCGAACATTACTTTTTTTATTTCTGATAATTTTGGATTTGATTCTTTATTTTTCTCTTTTTTAATTACTAAATCTTTTATTTCTGATAATTCATGTGTACTTATACTTCTTTTTTTTGTTCCTTTTGATTCTATTACATTTAAAAAATTACTATTTTTATTATTTTTATTATTTTCTTTATTATCATTATTATCATTATTAATTATTTGATTTTTATTTTTGAAACTTAATTCACCATTTATTTTATTATTATTTTGTATATTATTATTTTCTTTTTTTACTTCTTCTTTTTTTACTTCTTCTTTTTTATTTTCATTTTTTTGTATATTAAATAATATTTTATCAGATTTTTTATTTGTTTTGTTATTTTCTTGTATATCAGTTTTTTTGACGACTCCTTCACTTGAATTAATTTTAATTGAAGAATCACTTTGTTTAGCATTAAAACAGTTTTTTTGACAATCATTATCAACATCTAATGTATATTTATTTGGTACAATTGTAATATCAGGTGACGATGAGCCACATATTCCCATTATAAAAATTATTTTATTTTTTTGTTAAAGTTTTACATAAATTTAATTAGATTTTTAAGAATTTATTTTTTTATTATTTTTAAATTATAAATAAAATTAATTTATTAACTTTTTTAATTAAAATCAAAATAAAATATAATGGATGCTCCATTAAAAAAAATATTGAAAGACATTCAAAATGAATATGGAATGGATGATGATATGATAGATCCAATAATTAAGAAATTAAATAAAGAATTTTATTTCAAATTAAAAGATATTAAAAATTTATCAGAAGATACATGGAATAAATTTGAATTACCAACTAATTTATATTATATTCTTAATGAATTATATCAAAATGCATTAAATCAAAGTAATCAAAATCAAAATAATCAAAATCAAAATAATCAAAATCAAAATAATCAAAATCAAAATAATCAAAATCAAAATTTTCAAAATCAAAATTTTCAAAATCCAAATCTTCAACAACCAAAAATTAAAGAAGAAAAATCAACATCAAAACCACAATTAGAAGTTCAAAAACCATTAAATAAAATCCCTTCAGTAGAAACATCAGAATTTAATTCAGATAATATTCAAATGCATCTTGCACATATATTTACAGATATAGATAATATAGATATATCAAAAGATGTATTTCACTTTATTTATACAATAATAAATAATATAACACAAAATCCAAACGAAGAAAAATATCGTAGAATAAATATAAAAAAATTATTAACAAAATATAATTATCCATCAATAAAAACATTTTTACAATATCTTCATTTTAAAGAAGTAGATGATTATATGTATTTAATTGGAAATATAAATCAGTTAATAAATATAATTCCAGAATTAAATGGTTTTATTAAAGTAAATAAATTAGCTGAAACTAATTTTAATCCTTATCAAGCATCAATTGCTTCTATTGGAAATAATGCTGAAAAATTAAAAGATATTTCATCTAAAGAAGTAAATTTTGATGATTTATATAATAATGAAATAAGAAGAAGAAATAATATTATTAATAATACTAAAATAGATAGAAATCCAAAATCATATGAAGTTAATAATCAATATAGTATAAATAATATTATTAATAAAATGAATGAAATTGAAAATTTTGATGATATGGTTTCTAATTCTGAAGATGATAAATTAATTTTTAAAAATGCTATGAGTTTAATTAAAGAAAATCAAAATAATAGATTTAATTTAAAATCAAGAATGCATTTTGAAAATTTAATGAATTCACCAATTTATGTAAAAAGTGATATTAGGTTTAAATTTCCTGATTCTAATATTTTAGAAGCATCTTTTGGATTAAATGAAAAAATTGGAGATTTATATAAATTTATAAAGGAATATTTAATTAATCCAAATGAAAAATTTACTATTAGTACTACACCACCTCCTAAAAAATATATTAAAGAAAATGAAACTATTCAAAATAATAAATTATTTCCTCAAGTTTTAATGTATGTTAATTTTGATTTGGAATATAGTGGATTAATAAAAGAAAAAATTGAAAAAATAAAAATTAATATGAATTTTGATTAAAATAAATATATTTAAAAAAATGAAATAATAAAAATTAAAAAATCTTTTTAAATTATTAAAATTAAATTTATTGAATTATACTTTCAAAATTTTCAATATATAAAATTATAATTAAATATTAAATTATTATATTTAATTTATTTTAAAATTTCTTCAATTTGTTTTTTTATTTTTTCACTTAAATTTGCAATATATATAGAAATAGATTCTTTGCTTTTTTTTTTTGAAATACATCTTAAAATGTTTATTAAATTTTCTCTTTCATTTTTATATGTTTGAATTTTTACAGAATCTTGATAATTAATATAATTTAATTTTTCAATTTTTTTATCTTTTTCTTTAATATTGTTTGTTAAAAAATTAATTGTTTGTAAATTATTCGACCATTGAGAACATTTATAATCATATTCATTTGTTTTTTCTTCTAATTTCATATTTAAAACTTCTATATTGTCTTTTAATTCTTCAATTTCTTTTCTTTGATTATAAATTGTTTCATTTAAATTTTGTTTTTCTTGATTTAATTTTTCTTTTTGTTTCTCATAAAATTTATTTAATTTATCTAAAGAATCTTTTTCTGAAAGTAAATTAAGTGAATATGAAAATTTCTTTTCCATTTCTAAAATTGTTTTTTTTTCTAAAATAGTTTTAATTATTAAACTTTGACTATTTTCTAATTTATTAACAACTTCTTTATATTTTATTAAAAAATCATTTATATCATTTAATTCTATTTTATAATTAACACTATTACTTGATTTATTTATTAAATTCAATTCTTCAATTTTTTTCTCTTTTTCTATTATTTCTTGTTTATTTTTATTATATTCTTTTTCTAATTCATTATATTTTGATTGCGCAATTTCAATTGAATTATTTAGTTCTTTTTCTTTAACTTTAAAATTTCTTTCTTGAGTCTCAAAATTAATTTTTAAATTATTTATTTCTCCTTCTTTATTATTTATCATATCTATAAATTCTTTTTGTTGCTGTTCATTAGTTTTAATTAATTGTTTATTTTTATTTACTAAATCAACAATAATTTTATTAAAATCACCAGAAATTTTATTTATATGTTTATTAATTTTATCATTTATATTTTTAATTATATTTTTTTGAACTCCAATTAATTTATTCTCTAAAATAATATTAATAGTAGTTTGTAAATAAGAATTTAAATTAGATAATATTTCAACTATATTATTTTGATTTACTTTTGGAATATTTATTTTTTTATTAATATGTTCTTCTAAATTTGTCAAATAATCATTTTTAATATTTAAAATTTCTTCATCAAAAATTTCAACTACTTTATCAATAATAGATTCAAATGGAGTAATTACTTCAATAGATTTTATTTCTTTAATAATTGGATTATATCTAAATTTTTCTAATTGACTTTCAGTTAAACTTGAAAAATTTTCTTTTATATTTTCAAAAAAATTATTTTCAGTTAAAAGTAATTTTTCATGTATTTCATTTTGATTTATTTCAGAATTTATTTTTTCAATTATATCAGTTAAATATAATGAAATTACATCAGACATTTGTTCATCTAAATAAATAAATTCATCTCTATTTAAACAATCAATAAAAGTTTGTATTAAACCAAAAACAAAATTTCCATTTAAATTAATACCATTTATTTTTTTAGGAATTAATTTATTTACAAAATTTTTTTTGATATCAGTAATTAATGACGATGAATAAATATCTGATTTAGGATTTTTAGACATAAAGTTTACTGAATATTTTTTAAAAGTATTTTGAAATAATTCATTTGATGAAATTAATTCATTTATTTTTTTAATTTGTTCATTCATATTACCAGAAATATTTTGAAAAATAAAAGAAATATTGGGAATATTATCAATTGAAATATTATTATTTTCTTCTCTATTATTTTTTATTTTTAATAAAGATTCTTTTGCTAATTTACTAAAATTTTTAATTGCATTTTCTGGTGTTTCATTAGTATTATAAATTAAAGTTGATGATATTAATAAACAAGTAATAAAAATATTATTATCAATATTAGTTTTTGAATTTGATAATTTATATAATCCTTCAGTATCAAAAATCATTAAATTACAATTTGAATTTTCAAAATATTTGGAATATATATTAATACCTTTTGTTTGTTTTTTCCAATTAAAAATTGTATAATCATTAAATAATGAATCTGCAAATTTTGATTTTTCTGTTTGTGCTGGACCAATTATACTTATTATAGATAATTTTTTATCTTTTATTGATGATAAATAATCTATACTTTCTGAAGTTAATTCTAAAGTATATACTCCATTAGATGATGGTTCTATTGAAATTAAAGGAATTGATTTATTTTCCATTTTTGTAATATTATATATATTTTTAATTTTGAAATAATAAATTTTTTATTCTTCTTTATATTTAAAATTATATATTTTTTAAATGTTCAAATTGACTTTTTTCCTTTTTTAATATTATTTTTTTTAATCAAGATAATATGGAAAATAATGAATATATTCAAATAGGAGAAAATGAAAAGGATATAATTAAAATAGAAGAAAATAAAAATGAAGAAAATATACCTTTAAATTTTACAATAACAAAAAAAATTATCAATAAACTAGAAAAATTACAACAATATAATCCACCATATATATATATATTTTCAAAATATGGAATAATTATTTTTAATAAGAATTTGAAAGTGATGGATCGAAAATTTTTTATTGAAAAACAAATTCATAATATTACTACAAAAATTAATTTATTTGAATATTATGATATTCTTTTTTTTCAACATTTTGTAAAAAGAAATCCAATTTATAAAGATTTATCTCTTTATGATGATTTAAAACAACAATTATCAAAAGAAGATAAGGAATTGTTACTTCAAAATAATGATAAAATATTAGAATATGATATTAATCCTTATTCTAATGCAATAATAAATTTTATTCCTATTTTAAATATAGGTCTACGAATAAATGTAAATGAATCATTTATGACTACAAAAAGTAATTATAATGAAAGTAATCTAAATCAAAGTTATTCTTTTAAAGGTTTAGAGGATTTTCCTCTAAATTATATAAAAAGATATTTATTATATTGTGTTTCTTTTGGTAATATAAGAATATTGAGTATTTATTTAAATAATAAAAATGATTTAAAAGAGAAAGATTTATTAAATGATATTGGAATTAGATTTATACTTATTTATATAAAAAAATTATTATATAATAAAGATATACAAATTACTTTAAAAAATAATATTTTTGAAAATAATGATTTTGAAAACGAAGAATTTTTAATTAGAAAAAGATTTAATGACTTATATAATTATTATTATAAAGAAGAAGCTATTTATAATGATATTAAATTCAAGAAATATAAAAAAATATTTTTAGATTTTTATGATTTAATAATACAACATCTTAATAAAAAAAACTCTAAATATGATGAAGATAATGAATTATTAATACCAAGTCAATTTTATTTTTCAATAGATTATCTTTCTAGAACAATATATTGTGATGTTGATAATTTTGATTTTTCTAATAAATTATATAATCTTTTAAAATTACAAATATATCCAATTGATTTATTAATAGTTTATTTTTGTGCAATATGTAATATAATTGTTAAAGATGATATTTTATTAATTCAAAGAAAAGAACTTGCCAAAAAGATAATAGATGGTTTTCATCAAATTTTTAATATTAAATATGTAATTTATGATATTTTAGAAATTCCTATTATTCAAAGACAATTATTGAAAGTTTTTACTTTTCAAATGAAAATAATACATAATGATAGAAGACAAATTTTAAAATATCATCAAAAATTTGTTTCAATTTTAACAAGTATTACTGATAAATTCCCAATATTAGAAAAACAATCATTATATATGTATATAACTGAAGCAGTTAAAGAATTAATTTATATTAAAGAATATAAAGAAGCATTACAATTAATTAAAAGATATAATTTTTATTTAACAAATGATATTAAACTTTTAAAATATTATAAATTAATCTGTGAATATTATTTAGGAAAAATTACATCAAATAAATTTAAAAAGGAATTGGAAATAGATTTCAAATTTAAAGAAAAATTAACAGAAAAAAATAAAAAAGAAGAGAATAAGAAAATTAAAAAAATAATTAAATAATTCACTTAATTAAAAAATTATAATTATTAAAACATATCTATATCATTATTTAATTTTCTATTATCTTTAATACTTAAAATAACTGCATTTTTATCTTTTGTAATATATTCATGATGAAAAAATTCCCATAAAATATCAATATTTAAAAAACTAAATTTTTGAATATCTCTAGTCAAAAATTCTGAAAATTGTAATAATTCACAATCTAATCTTTTATCTTGATTATATTGAAGACAATTATTAATAAAACAAATAACTTGAAAAGAAATTTCTTTCCTTATTTGAAAATCAAAAATATAAGTTTCCCTTTTAAAACTAGCAATTAAATCATTAATTGAAGAATCATCAAATTTATTATTATAAAAAGGATTTTGATTAAATAGTAATTCATAAGTTAAAATTCCAAGAGACCAAATATCAACTTTTTTATTTTCAATTTGTTCAAATTTAAGATTTTTTTCAAATAATAAAGGTTCCATATATAAAGGACTCCCTTTAACTTTAATATTAGATTCTTCCTTTTCTTTTAAATTAGAAGAAACACTAAAATCAGTAATTTTAAAAGTACAATTTGTAAAATTAATATTATTTAAATCATCTTCATTATCATAATTTAACAATATATTTTGTGGTTTAATATCATGATGAATTATATTATTATCATGTAAACATTTTAATCCTGAAAATATATCTAATATTATTTTTCTAATTATACTTTCTTCAATTACTTCTCCATATTTTAATCTATATTTATTTGATGCTGATAATAAATCTCCTCCATTACAATATTCTAATATTAAATATTTGTCTTCTTTTATTTCTATTAAATCATATACTTTTACTAAATTTTTATGTTGACATGTTGTTGATATTAATATTTCATCTTCTATTGATAATAATTTTGCTTCATCTTCTAATATTTTTTTTGATATTAATTTTGCTGCATATTTTTTTTTATCTTCCTTATTATAACATAAAAATACTTCTCCAGATGTTCCTTTTCCTAATATTATATCTGTTAGTTCATATTTTGATTTTTCTTCTTCTTTTTCTTCTTCTTTTTCTTTTTCTTCTTCTTCTTCTTCTTCTTTTTCTTCTTCTTCTTTTTCTTTTTCTTCTTTTTCTTTTTCTTCTTTTTTTTCTTCTTCTTTTTCTTTTTCTTCTTCTTCTTTTTCTTCTTTTTTTTCTTCTTCTTTTATTTCTTCTTTTTCTTCTTCTTCTTCTTTTACTTCTTCTTTTTTTTCTTCTTTTACTTCTTCTTTTATTTCTACTTTTTCTTCTTCTTTTTCTTCTTCTTCTTCCATAGTTATATTAATATATATTTATTTTTAATTTAATATTTTTTAATTATTTTTTAATTATTATTTATTTTTTTTCCCCTTTTTATAGATCAATATAATTTTAAACATTTATTAATGGATTATTACTTATGCTTAAATTTTTTATATTATCACATTAAATCAATCATTTATATATTACAAAGATTATAAATCAATATGATTTACATTATTAATATTTTCTTTTTGATAAAGACATTATATAAAAATTAGTTATTGAATATTTACATAATAATCAAAAACTAATTATATTTTCATAAATATTTTAAATAATTAAAATGATAATATTAATATATTATTTTATCCAATTTCATAGAGATTTTTCTAAATGATGTGTATTTTGATAAACTAAACAAATATTTTTAATATTATCAATAATTTTTTTTGAATAATATGAATAATCATTAAATGTTTTCTCTTCTATTGGATTATTATAAATTGATTTTATTAAAAAAAATGTTTTATTAGATGTTATTTTTTTAATAAAAAAAATAAATTTATTTTTTTCAATTAGATTGATATAATTTTGAAAATTTTGAAGTGAAAAACTTATTAAACTCTGTGTTTTTAATAATTGACTTTTAGATATTTTCATAAAAATTTCAGAAGGTAAATTATATTTATTAAAATGTTTTAATTGAATTTTGAAATTTTGTTCTTCTTTAATAATTCCTTCATTAGAATTAATTTCATCATTATTTTTATTTATTTTTTCAATAGATTTAATATCAGGAAATAATAGTCTAAATAGTTTATAATGAGTAAATAACTTTTGTAAAAAATCATAATTAATTTTAAAAACAGTCCCATTATTATTAAAAGTAAATCTCTTATTTAAACTAATTGCTTTTGATAATATATTACAATTTGAAATAAATTCAAAATTAAGTATTTTAATATAAAATCTATTTAAATCAAATTGAGGAAAAATATTTTCTAATATAAATAGAGATTCATTTTCATTTATATAATGAAGATGAAAAATAAGATGAAATTGGATAAATTTTGGTGAAGTTTTATATATATTATATTTAATTGATAAAAAATAATCAGTTTCTATTACTTCGTCTATTTTCATATATATATCTATAAATTTTTTATATCTTAAAAAAAACCAAGTATTTTCTTCAAAGGTAGTTTCGCCTTTTAAAATAATTGGATCTGATATAATTTTAGATTGAATAAAATTCATCAAATTACCTATTGTTTGTATATTTCTTATTATTGGTGCCATTATTTCAAATGGAATATTATATGTAAATCTATTTATTATTTTTATTATTTTTTCTTTTTCTTGTGACATTTATTTTTTGTTTAAACTAAAAATAAATATTATAAAAAAATCATAAGCATTTTTTATATTTTTATATCATTTTGTTATTTTTATATCAAAAATATTTTTGATTTTTAAAAATATTTTAAAATAAATAATAAAATATATATTATATTTATATAATATAAAAAGAGAATACAGATTCTAGAAACTTTTTAATTCTAAAATAATAATAATAAATTAAATAATTTTTAATATGAATTTATTTTATCAATAAGATTAATTAAAATATGTTCTTGTTGATATGTTAATTTTTTTTCTATATTATTCCATATAATATTTAAATTAGGATTTTCTTTTAAATCAACAGAATTATCTTTTCTAGTATTTATTTTAGAATTATATTCCCAAATACATTTTTTAATTTGTTCTTCACTATATTCATTATTACATTCATCATATATATTTTTAATTAAATAGGGAAAACAATGAAAATCAACACTTTGATAAACAAAATCATTAATAGTTTTAAATTTATTATCTAAAGCAAATTTAATATTAATATCTTTATTTTTTTCAATATCTAAATCATCAATTAAATCATTTTTTTTATTTTCAAATCTATCAAACCAAATATATGCATAATCAATTAACATATTTTTATCAAATAACATTCCTCCATATGATATTCTAAAAGTAATACAATATAAAATATCTTTTTGTAAATCTGAAAGTTTATTCGAAAGTTCAATTTTTTCAATAAATTTTACAGGATTAAATTCTTCATTTTCACTTTTAGAAATTTCTATTTTATCATATTTATCATACAAAGATAAATCACTAACATATTTTAATATTAAATCAATTTGAAATTCTTTTAAAATATAATCTTTAGAAACAGAAACAATTAACCAAAAAAGATTTAAAAAATATTTTTTCATTTTTGTATCTTCAAACATAATAATTGATAATCTTCTTAAAATTTCATTTTTATTTAATTTAAGTAAAATAAATGCACTTTCAATACTTTGAATTTGTTTTTGTCTTCTAATACTTTTTTGAAGATGACTTTTTAAAAAAGAAATTATTTTTGTCTCTGATTCAATAAAATTTGAATTAATTTGTTCTATTATTTTTTTATTTAATGAACTATCAATTTCCATTTTTTCACTTTCTCTACAACATATTATAACATCTCCTACTTTATTCCATTTAACTACATTTGACCAATTAGCTTCTTTTGGTTTTTTATATAACCATTTTGCATATGGATTTTCCTCATTCCAATCAATATAAAAAAATTGTTTTTTCTTAGATTTCAAATTTAAAAATAAATCTAAATTCAACTGAGCTTTTTTTTTCATATTTTAAATTCAAAAAAAAAAAATAAAAAATTAAATATAAAAAACCTCAAAAAAAAAAAAAAATATATAAATAATAATAAAAATCACAATAATAAAAAAAATTAAAAAAAAAAAAAAAAACTTAAAAAAAAAAAAAAAAAAAAAAAAAAAAAAAAAGCCAAAAAAAAAAATAAAAAATGGAAGACAAACAAAAAAAAACTCAACCAGAGAAAAAAAAAAAAAAAGAAAAAGACAAAAACAAAAAAAACGAATTATATAAACCAGCAAAAAAAAAAAA
>JAEEGK010015575.1_pt1 | contig 16826 bp, 16 predicted proteins | sample 8958771 | NCBI WGS metagenome assembly JAEEGK01 (sample SAMN16246547, study PRJNA631951) | gut metagenome | biome: gut microbiome; feature: rumen; material: SC-attached | host: Bos | place: Iran: Karaj | collected 2018-10 | reverse complement strand
CTATGTTCTTTCCAATTTTTTTCTGATTTTACTATTTTTAAGATTTTTAAAATATTTACAACCTTTTAAAACAGCACTTTCCATTTTTAAAATATTTACAATCTTTTTACCGATTTACTTTTTTTAAAAAAAAAACGATAAGAATTAATGAAAAATATTAAATGATTAAATATCATCAAGAATTTCTTTTGGAGCCCCAGCAACTTCCACCAAGTATTCCGCTTCAACAATATGTAGTTTGGAAGGGATTACAATGCAATGAAGAGGTCCACCAAAATCAAAATCAATTAGATCTTTAATATACCCTGCCTTTACAAGATTATCCTTAGATCCGACTCTTGCAATTCCAATAGCTAAAGTGTCCTCATTAACGAGCCCTTCATAATCAAGATTATCCTTGATTGTCATCAAATTCTCTAAGCCTTCATTTACTGTCATGTACTTTTCCTTATGAGCTTGAATATCCAATAGAACCAAAGTATGCATATCCATCTTTAAGTTCTCTTCAATAGCCATATAAGGGGATTTAGGGAAGTAGTTATACTCTAAATCAGGAAATGGAATGGTAGTGACCTTACCGAACTTATATGCTTGAAGGCCTGAAATAGCTGGTGCTGAAGATAAAATGCTTGATCCATGAATTACTTCGAAATCAATATCCTTTCTTGCACATTCAACTAGAAAATCAGAATGAGTTGTAGCAATTAAAGGGTCTCCACCGGTAATCAATGCAACATCCATATCTTTCGCTTCCTTTAAAAAGACTGATTCCTCTTCCACTTGAGTTCTGTCAAGAACAATAATCTCCTTTCCAATAATTGATTCAATCTTTTCAAAATTAGAGCCGAATAAGCGAGAAGTGAAAAACTCAGCATAAACCTTATCCACTTTTTTTAATGCTTCCACACCTTTCAAAGATATGTCCTTTTCATCGAATAGTCCTAAGCCAACCAAATAAAACATAAAATCACTTAAATAATATCAATAAAATCAATCTAATTACAATCAAAATAACGAAATAAAGGTTAAATTTTAAATGAAAAGTAAAAATAGATTAATAAAAAAAAGGGCGCTTAATAACACAGGCCCACCATAAACCTGCTCTTCACGTTAAAAAGCAACCCTTTTTACACCATACATCACCACTTTATTTTAAAAAAAAAGCGTAGCTGTTTTATAAACAGCTAATAATATTTTATACATAACTTATATTTAAAGGTTCGTGTCATATTCGTATAATATAAAACTATTTTTCAAATCCTAATAAAGAAGATAATTCAAAGTTAAGAGATTTGCATAAAAATTAAAAAAAGAAAAATTAAAATAAAATGAATAAAAAAATAAATCAAAAAAGAAAAAAAACAACAAAAATAAAATAAAATGAATAAAAAAATAGATCAAAAAAGAATGATTAAACTATTACTTAATCATCCTTAGTAAATCCATACACTTCTGTTTCAAAGGTTTTAGCCACTTCAGGCATCAAGCTTGCAATGTCAAGCTGTTGAGGGCATTCCTTCATGCATGCTTCACAGCCAGTACAGTCAGAAGCAATACCTACACCATCCAAACAGGAATAATTTCTGTATGCATTTCCAACCGCAGTGAATTCGCCAACCTTTAAACCTTGAATCTTCTCATTGTTATACAAGTCAAACAATTTAGGAATCATAATATTTGAAGGACATGAACTAATGCAGTAATTACATTTTGTGCAAGGAATTGCAATGTTACTGTTAATAATTTCAGTAACGTCCTCAATGATCCTATGCTCTTCATCATTAAGTGGCTTGTAGTCATCCATGAAACCGATGTTTTCTTCCATCTGCTCCAAGCTGCTTGCACCAGACAACACCATAAATACCCCATCTATTCCTGCAACATAACGTAATGCCCATGATACTGGAGATTCATCAGGATTATACTCTTTCAATTTTTTCTCAGCTTCTTCAGGAAGATCTGCCAAGAATCCGCCTTTCAACGGTTCCATAACAATTATTGGCAAATCATACTTATGAGCAACTTCCACACATTTTCTGGATTCCACACCATCATTTTCCCAGTCAAGGTAATTGATCTGCAATTGTACAAATTCCATTTCAGGATGTTCCTTCAATATATTGTCCAAAAATTCCGCATTTGCATGAGTGGAAAGACCTAACTTCTTGATTTTTCCTTCATCTTTCATCTTTTTACAGAAACCGAAGGTGTCCACATATTTCCATCCTGCTTCGGAAAAGCTGCTTACATTATGAACCATATAATAATCAAAGTAGTCTACACCACAACGTTCCAATTGTTCCTTGAAAATCGGTTCCACTTGTGACTCTTCAGTGATTAAGAAAGTTGGCATCTTATCTGCAATCACAAATGAGTCTCTTGGATAACGTTCTACAACTGCCTTTCTTAAAGCGACTTCACTTGCTCCATCATGATAAGCGTAAGCGGTGTCAAAGTAATTGAAACCATTTTCCATATAAACGTCTGCCATCTTCTTAACTTGTTCAAAATCTACACTTGAGAAATCATTTTCATCAAGCTGTGGCAATCTCATCATTCCAAATCCCATATTCTTCATATTTAATCTCCTAATGCATTAATAATTCATTTATAAGCCTAATCTTTATATAACATCTGTTTATTGTATTCCTTTTCCAATTCCAATTGTCTGATTTTCCTATCGTATTGAGCTGCTTCTTCCTCTTTAAATTCAATCAAGCCACTGATAAGAATATCAATCTTCTTTTGACAATCCTTCATTGCCTTTTCCTTTTGAATCTTCAAGGATTCAATTTCATTGTCTATCTCCAAAAGCCTTAATTCACTCATGGGATAATAGCTAAATCCTAAAGCCTCATCAAGGGCATGGTCCAAAAGATCCTGCAATTTCAATCCCTTTGATTTGGCAAGATCCTTTTTCTGCTTATTTATCTTCACACTAGTTGTCTCATTAAAACAACCCATTATTATCACCTAATCAATTTGAAATCAATCTCTTCTTAACACTGTTAATATAATATATAATCTAAATTTTTATATATATAAAATTAATGTTGATTATTAATATATATAAATGAAATGAGTTATTGAAAAGATAAGATAATCTTAAAAACAATAAAAATTAAATATTTATTCAAAAGATAAAGACCATTTAAAATAATAAAAATCCGTTGAGAAAAAACTATGGATTTAAATGAAATAACGATTGATAAAAATATAACTATAACAGATATATAGTAAAATTATCAACCAATAAATTAATTTGATTAAAGATACCATGTTAACACTAAAAATTCCTGTGCAGAATATAGAGGCAACAAGACAAATTGTACTAAATCATAAGATTATTGACTTTGACTATAAGATTAAAGTCGAAAATGGTTTCGGACATATTCCAATTAAAGAAGGAACAGATGATGAGACACTCTCAAAAGTAATGGAAGAGTGCAAGGAAGAAATCATTAAGCAAAATGATAATTATACAATCGAAATAATAGATTTAAGCCAAGATGAAGACCTTGAAACTGTAAAGAGGTTTCCAAGAAGCATAACAGAACTTCTTAAAGACAAATTAAGTGAAGAGGAAATTGAAGAGCTTAAAAAATCCTTTGACATCATTGGAGATGTTGTCATTGTAGAGATTCCTGAAGATCTTGAAGCCCATAAGAAGGAAATAGGTCAAGCAACCCTTCAGTTCACTAAACGAAAAACAGTTTACATGAAAAAAAGTGCTGTTAAAGGTGTTACAAGGGTTAGGGAACTTGAACTTATCGCTGGAGAGGACAATCCTATTACAATCCATAAGGAACATGGCACAAGATTGAAATTGGATGTTAAAAACGTTTATTTCTCACCAAGACTTGCTACTGAAAGGAAAAGAGTCCAAGAAGCAACACAAGATGGAGAAGAGATTCTTGACATGTTTGCAGGAATCGGCCCATTTCCAATTGTAATAGCTCATGAAAAGAATGTGAATATCACTGCAGTGGACATTAATGAATATGCAATCAAATACTTAAATGAAAATATTAAACTAAATAAGTTAGCCCCCGCTGCTCACATCACTGCAATTTGTGGTGATACAAATGAAGTTGCATTAAATGAATTGAAAGGCAAAAAATTCGATAGACTTATCATGAATCTTCCAGGATTAGCACCGGAATTCCTTGATTTGGCTGTTTCATTATGCAAGGACGGTGGAGTAATTCACTACTACGAATTTTCAGATGGATTTTCACAAGGAATAGAAAGAGCACAAATAGCTTGTGAGAAGCAAAATAAAGAAGTTGAGATACTAAATACACGTAAAGTTAAATCTTCAAGCCCTGGAATGTGGCATGTAGCTATTGATTGTAAAGTAACAGAAAAAAAATAAAAAAAGATTAAAAAAAATAATTAAAAAAATTATTTAAATAAAAAAATATTATTTTTGAGGAACTACAGTATAAAACACCAAATCCTCATCACCAACATTTATTATGGAGTGAGTGGATCCCTTTGGACAAACATGACAAGTTCCAGCTTTTAAAATCTCTTCAAAATCATCACATATTGCAATTCCTTCACCAGAGACTATAAAATTTATATCATCATTTGTTTCCTGAAGATGGGGTCCGATTGAGGATTTAGGTGGAATGACAGTTTGAATAAATCTTCCACAATCATTCACATCCATTTTTGCAATTATATTTCCTTCCCCACCATTCATATTTGGAATAGTAATTTCTTTAAGTTCATTAAAATCAATTAACATTTCATCACCAATTTAAAGAATATTAGAAAAGATCCTTAAAGTCCTTTTCTAAATTGTTTAAGTCAATTACTCCTTTTTCTGTAATGATTCCAGTAATCAAGTCTTTAGGAACTATATCAAAAGCAGGGTTGATAACTTCAGTTCCTTCTGGACAGATTCTTGCTCCCCCATAGTAGATTACTTCATTAGGATCTCTTTCTTCAATAACTGTATCAAAAATGGAAATCTCCTTATCAAAGGTACTGAAAGGAGCTGCTATATAAAATGGAATGTCAAATCTTTTAGCTGCAAGAGCGACCATAAATGAACCAATCTTGTTTGCAATACCGTCATAAGCCACTCTGTCTGCACCGATTACAACCTTATCAATCTTTCCTATTGACATGAGATATCCACTTGCCACATCTGGAATAAGCTTTACAGGAATTCCCTCCTGTTGCATTTCCCAAACGCTTAAGCTTGCACCTTGTCCTCTTGGACGGGTTTCATCACAGATGACTTGAATATCCTTTCCTTGATTGAATGCAGAACGGAAAACACCTAATGCAGTACCATAATCTACACAAGCAAGTGCTCCTGCATTACAATGGGTTAAAACTGTATCTCCATCATCAATAAGCTCAGCACCATATTCACCAATAGCTAAGTTAGTGTTTATGTCTTCTCCAGCCATTGCCATTGCTTCATTAAGCATATTGTCTGCCTTCATGACTCTGTCAACTGCCCACATAAGATTGACTGCAGTAGGTCTTGCATTTTTCATCTCTACAGCGACCTTTTCCATATCTTCACCTGCAATCTGAGCAAGAGCCATACCGAAAGCAGCTGAAACACCTATTGCAGGAGCTCCACGGACAACCATTGTCTTGATTGCATCTATTACTTCCTGATAAGTGCTGCAATAGACATAAGTCAATTCATCAGGCAATTTGGTTTGATCTATAAGCTTTAATTTATTGTCTTCCCATTCTAAAGTTCTCATAATAATCACATGAAAATAATTAATAATAAAAATAATTGATTAATGAAATAAAAATTATTAAAATACAATAAAATATTGGTCTTTTTTAAATAAATAGATTATTATAAAAAATTTCATAGAAAAAATAGTTAAAAAAACTAAAAAAAGCAAATAAGCAAAAAAAATAAGTAAAAAAAGTAGGATAAAAAAATAATAATCCTATTTAAAATAAATTTAATCACTTAGAAGTGAGACTGAGGAGCATTTCCTAAGTGATGGTCTTCGTGTTTCTTACCAGGAATTCCATAAGCGTCTGCTCTGCATTGAGTGCATGCTCTGAATACTGGAAGATACTCTTCCACATCACTACGTGCCTTTTCAATCTCTCCACATCCAGGTCTTGGATAATCAGCCATCTTGTTTAATGGAATGAGTGGCAAGACATTTACCAAGTCTGCACCGCATTCTTTTACGGTTTTAGCGATTTCCACAATATGCTCATCATTCAATCCTGGAATGAGAACTATGTTGACCTTAACGACTACACCAAGGTCGGTGATCTTTTTGATTCCTTCAAGTTGGTTTCTGGAAAGAATTTCCGCTGCTTCAAGTCCTTTGTAAGCTTTGCCTTCATAGACAATGAAACCATTGATTTCCTTTAGGATTTCAGGGTCCACTGCATTGACTGTAACAGTTACAGTATTTACACCAAGCTCTGCAATTCTTTCAGCATATTTTGGAAGCAAAAGACCATTTGTACTCATACATTTAATCAAATCTGGTTTTGCCTCATTGATTTTTTCAAAGAATTCAAAGGTAGCCTCATTAGCTAATGAATCTCCAGGACCTGCAACACCAACTACAGTGATTGCACTGTCTTTAGTTACATTCAATACATGTTCCACTGCAGCATCTGCATCCATGATTGAACCTGCAACTCCCGGTCTGTCCTCTTCAGTATTAATTGATCTTATACAGAAATTACATCCAATATTACATTTAGGAGCAATTGGTACGTGAACTCTTCCTACCTTATCATGCAATTTTTCATTATAGCATGGATGCACTTTTGTAATGTGTGCAAATTTTGCACCTTTATGACTTCCTCCACAAGTTATATCTTTTTTAGTCATAGTATTACCTCAACACAATATTTAATAATAATCATTTAATTGATTTAGTCATTAAATTAATAGTCATTATAATTAACTTAATTTTTTCTCCAATTTTAATTTAATCCCACTACAATTTACAAAATTTATTCGTTAAATTTTTTCATTTACGCTTAAACTTATAACTATTGTTATTAACAATATAGTATATAAAGCTTCCTATTTGTTTCTAACATATACGAACAAACTAATGAAAATTACGAACCGTTTTAAAAAATCAATGAAAAATTGGACAAAAAATTAAAACAACCCTATAAAAATGAAAATTTAATGATTTAAAAAAATAAATAGATTAAATCTAAAAAGATTTAATCAATTATGCGAATTAAATTTAATCCCAAGTTTTAGGAGTGTTCAATTCTACAATATATCCTTCAGCCTTTTCAACCCATTCATCCTTAATGAGCTCATCAGTAGCTATAACAGAAACGATATCGTCACGGGAAATGTCTTTCATTATCTTGAATCCTTCAGGAACTATTCTGAATATTGCATCATAGATTCTTCTCTTAAGGTTCTCATGAGGATCATCCACTACCAAATCAGACACTTCATGCTCTCCTTTCATGTGAATTACATATCTGCTTGGCTGATGGACATTTTCCCTACCATTAGTATTCCAAAGGGTTTTTAAGATGTTTGGAAGATAGTTTTCATCATCTATCAAAACAACAGTAGTGTCATCATCCGCTTCATAATTTACTTTAGCTACTTCCTTTAATGTAATGTGCTGGGAAGTCTTTCTCATCTTTATAGCAATGATGAAGCATACCTCATCTGGATTGACATAAGCTCTCATGTCATCAATGGAAGGTGGCAAGACCAAATCCTGCAAGATTTGTCTGATAATCATATCATAGACTTTTGCTCCTTCAGGGTCATTTGATTCAATATACATATAATCACTTCTTTAAAAGTAATAGAAAAAAGCTTGATTTAAGCTTAAATCTATTCATGTCTATTTCCCATACCAGATACAAGCAATGCTGCACCTACTGCACCAATATGCTGTGAGTATTCAGGTACGATAACTTCAATTCCACCTAAGGTTTCACTTACCGCTTCAACAAGCCCAGAAATCAAACTGGTTCCACCTACTTGGATTAAAGGTTCACGAATGTCAATTTCCTGCAATTGCTGTTCATAAACCTGTTCAGATACGGAGTGACATGCAGCAGCTGCTACATCTGCCTTAGATCCTCCAGCAGCAAGAGTGGTAACCAAGTCTTGAATACCGAATACAATACAGTAGGAGTTAAGCATAGCTTTTCTCCAATCACCTTGCACTGCAAGTGGACCAAGCTCTGTAATGTCCACATCTAACCTTCTTGAAGTCATGTCCAAGAATCTACCGGATGCACCTGCACAGATACCACCCATAGTGAAGTTGTCCGGAATACCGTTGTTTACAGTAATTACCTTGTTGTCCATACCACCAATATCGAGTACTGTAGCTTCACCTTTTTGACAATCAGCCAAGTATACTGCACCTTTTGCATTTACAGACAATTCCTCTTGGATAAGTTCAGCTCCAAATTCCTGACCCATAGTGAATCTACCGTAACCGGTAGTTCCTATACCATCAACATCATCCCATTTGTAGCCAGTTCCTTCAAATGCCTCTGCAGCTGCAGTTTGAGCAGATGCAATGATGTCTTTTGTGGAAGTCCAACCGGTTCCGATAACCTTGTTGTTTTCCATAAGAACTGCCTTTGTAGTTGTTGAACCTGAGTCAAGTCCAAGGGTAAGGCCTTCTTGCTTTTCACGAGCAAGAATGCTTCTACGTGTAACAGTGGTAGCCAATGCTTCCATACGGATAAATAGCTCATCAGCTTTTGTCCTTTCAGTGAAGGAATATGTTACTACTGGAATACGTGTATTGTTCTGGATGAAACGTCTTACTTCGTTTCTGACCAATGCACCTTCTGCACATCTGAAACAAGTTGCAATGAATACTGCATCAGGCTTGCATTTTCCTTCTACAATAGACATTGCCCTTGCAATCATAAGCTTTAAGCTTGAACTTTGAGCAGAGAAACCGAATTTCTCATAAGCTTCATTAATGTAATCCAAATCAATTTCAGGAAGAATAATTTCTGCTCCAAATTTTAAAGCTGCCTTTTCGATTTCCTTTTGGATACCACTGTATTCGGTACCGCAGGAAACCAATGCAATCTGTACCATATTATTTTCCTCCTTTATTTGCAATTGGTTCACCTAAAACATCACTGTCTCCTTCAAGGTCTCCTCCACCTCCAGGCAAGGAATCAAGGAAATCCATGATTTGATTTACCATAAGTCTTGTTCCGTCTTCATCATCAGGGTAAACCACTTCCAAGACAGGTATGTCCTTTTTACGTAAACAGAAAATTGATAATTCATTTGTTCTTGCACATCCTACACAACCAAAACCAAATGGAGCGCCATCAACAATGATTGCTGCTTCTGCTGCATCTATAAGAGGTCCAATAATGGACATTCTTCCTCTGACCCCTGAAGGCACTTCAATAGCTGCATATTTTAATCCGTTAATTGGATCTTCTTCTGTAATGTTCATTGGAGGAGAATCAATCTCCGGATCTTTGATCTTTTGTCTTATTTGTTTTTGAAGAGCTAAAGGAGTGTGACCTTTTCTCTCAATCAAGTCAGCTAGAACCAATGAATTTGGTGGATAAATAGCTACTTTTACCATAATATCATCCTCTTAAATCTAAATAAGAAAGCAAACATCCTATTCAACTTTGCCTTCTATTATTTATCATCCTCTTTTTTATTTTCTTCTTCAGCTAAAATCTCTTTGAAGTAATCAACAGAAACAGGTTCTTTCTTTTCTATTTCCACTTCTCTTGGATTCTTTAAAGCTTCTCCAACATAATCAAGAATCTTAAATTCCTTTTCCATTTGGTGGAAACCTTCTCTTGGTCCGTATCTGTGACCTCTGCATCTTCTTGGGTCACCTGGAGCAAAACCTCTTTCCTTTGTAAAAATTCCATAAGGGTCTAATTTACGGAGTTCACGAATAGCTTCTCTCACATATTCATCCTTTCCACTAATCATAGCCCCATAACAAGTCCATTTGATTGTAATAGGCAAATTCAACATATGGAGGAAGTTCACTACCTCACTTTCACTTACATTTGCCTTTGAACTTAAAATGATCATCCTTGTTGAAACTTCTGGATCCATATCCTCTTTACCTAAATCTGGAGTTATACATAAATTTGCAGGCATAATCATTCCTCCTCATCATCATAAACTTCGTGAATATAAAGAGTGCTTCCGTCTTTAAGCTTGTTCAAGCCTTCAATGTTTCCAACAACTTCACCGACAACATTTGTAGCTGAGAAAGGCTCACCAGTAGGTCCGAAATCAGTGGTGTCAATGGTTCTTATACCAATAAGTCCCACATTCTTCTTGGACATGTTTGTTACACCTATCTCTCCAGCCTTCATAATATCAGTTGGATTGTTTTCAGGAATAAGTCCCTTGGACTCATCGTTATCACCATTGAACATGAACATGTTCATGTCAGGCACAGCAAAGTAAACCTTCAATGTTCCAACAGGCTTTTCTGCAAGACCGGTGATTTTCTCAAGATACCATCTGGTTCTTGGAGCCTTATCGGTTAACTTGACTTTCAAGAGCTCATCACTTGCAAGACCAAAGGTAGTAACTTCACCAGCTTCTATGATGCCAACAGTGCTTTCAGGTTCCTGAGTCACGACAATTGCATCATCATCCTCATTACCTGTTCTGATATGCTTGATACCTAATGATGCAAGTTTTTCTTCCGCCTCTTTTTGAGTCATCATCATAAGCATGATTCTGTCAGGACTGCTTCTCACAGTAATGAAATCCCCTTCTTTTGCTATATCAAACAATTCCATACCTTGCTTGACGGTAGCTAAATTAGTGTGGGTTTCGGCTCTTACTCTGTCTTCTCTATAAATGTAAACTCTACCTTTACCGAATCCATCATTTCTCAAGGTAACTGTTCCTCTTTTACGTTCAGTGATTTCTTCCTTCTCCTTAGTTAAACCAGTCAATTCATAGAACCCTACAAATGAGTTGGATTCAAAGCTGACTTCAATCTTGTCGTTCCTAATGAGTGAGAACAAGTGTTCAACAGATTTAGGGGAATTGAAGTTAGGTTCAAACAGAACATAGGTGAACAATTGATTTCCTTCCTCCAAGACTTCATCCAAGTTTGAACCACCAGTACTCTCTCTAACTGTACTGCGCTCAATTACAGGTTCAATAGCTAGGATTTCATCATCATCAGTAAGGGAGAACAATGTTTTTCTTCCACCTATAACCCTTGCAAAGACACCACGGTCACTGTATTTTGGAACACCATAAACATTCTTGTGGTCATCCTTGACAAAGATTATATGAGTGGCCTCAGCAGAAAATCCGGATAAGCTGATTAGAACCTCATTGTCGAAATATGCAAATTCATCATGTGAAGGTTCAAAATTAGAGCTTACAGGACCTATAGCCACTTCATTAGATGTTTCCCAACGAACATTATTAGAGATAAACTGAGAATAGTTTTCCTTGAAGAAATCAGTTAAAGGTTGTGATTTTTCAGAAACTTCCAATTCAATGAGAATACTTCCTTTAGGTGTTTTAATCTTATATTTGAGAATGTTACTTTGTATTTCACTTTCTCCCTTGATAAGACAAACGATACTTCCTTTCTTGTAAGGAGCATTTGAGATTTCAATTGCATCCTTAATGGTAGAACCTTCAGGAATATCCACATCTTCTCCATTAATTTTAATTAGCATAGGCTTGCCTCTTTATTTATAAAATAATAATCATCAGTTAATTATAAAACAAGAAATAAAAAAATATCCCCTATTTTATAAATTAAATATATGTATATTTTTAATAATATAAAATAGTTTTTAAATTATTTAGGATAATAAAAAGAGGGAATAAAATATTAATAATTTATACGAAATTGTTAAAAAAATAAGTGAAAAAATAGAAAATAAATGAAAAATAGAAAATAAATGAAAAATAGAAAAAAAGTAAATTCTATCTATTCATAGAATTTACCTAAGAAATCTTTCATTCTTTGGTTGTCTGATGAGAATACCTCTTCAGGTGATCCTTGCTCTACGATTACTCCACCATCCATAAAGATAATTTCATCAGATACATTTCGAGCAAAATTCATCTCGTGTGTGACAATTACCATTGTCATATGCTCTGCAGCCAAATCCTTGATTACCTGCAAGATCTCACCAGTAAGTTCAGGGTCAAGTGCAGAAGTAGGTTCGTCAAAGAACAGAATGTCAGGATCCATACAAAGTGCCCTTGCAATTGATACTCTTTGCTGCTGTCCACCAGAGAGCTCAGAAGGATATGCATCTTCCTTATCTGACAATCCCATCTTTTTTAGCAAGTCCCTTGCATGAGCGTAAACTTCCTCTTTATCTCTTTTTTGAACCCTTATAGGCGCATTTGCAATATTCTTCATTACAGAATGATGTGGGAACAGATTGAAATTCTGGAACACCAAACCAAAAGTTCCATCAAAATTAATCTCTCCACTGTCTTCAGTTTCCAAATCTGTAATGCATCTGAGCAATGTAGACTTACCGGATCCAGATGGTCCAATAATGGATAACACTTCTCCCTTTTCAACATTAAAAGAGATATCCTTTAATACTACATTGTCTCCAAAACTTTTCTTTAGATTTTTAACTTCCAATAAACTCATGATATCTCTCCTAAGTGTCGTAATAATCCAATCTTTTCTCGAAACGTTCCATTATAAATGCTACAAGTGCATTGAACAGATAATAGAATCCACCTGCAATCAGCAATGCTGAAATGGACGCTTCAGCTGCTGCAATCTGTTTTGCAACAGTGAACATTTCCGGAATAGCAAGCACGAATGAAAGTGAAGTGTCCTTTACAAGAGTGATGACCTCATTGGTAATTGAAGGAAGCACTATTTTAATCACTTGAGGCAAGACAATAATGAAGAATGTCTCTAACCTATTGTAACCCAATACCTGTGCAGCTTCATACTGTCCATTTGGAATGGATTCGATTCCTCCACGGAAAATCTCTGCAAAGTATGCTGCATAGTTAATGGTAAATGCAATGATAACTGCAATCATCCTGAAATCTCTTGAGAGAGTCATTCCGAAAATATAGTATGGTCCAAAGAACACCACAATCAATTGCAGCATCAATGGAGTTCCTCTCATAATTGAAATATATGCTTTCATAAACCATTGCAATGGCTTAAAGCTACTCATTCTTCCTGCAGCTACAGCTAAACCAAGAGGAATTGAAAATAGCAATGTAAGTAAGAATATTTCAATGGAGGTTCCCATACCCCATAATAATTCTTCTAAAATTTTACTCAATAACATTTAAATTCTCCAAACATAAAAAAATAAATTTAAAATTAATCGTTTAACAAATAATCGTTAATTATTAAGCCATATTGCTTAAATCAAATTAATTATTTTTAATTAAATAAATTTAAATAAATTATTCAAAACATCATTGTAAATCAAATAATTTATTTAAATTTAAAAAATAGGAAAAATAATAAAAAAAGTTTATACATAAAGAATTATGCATAAACTAAGAATATATCACTTATTGAATAAGAGAACCTGGAACACCAAATTCATCGTATTTTTGTGCGATTTTTGCAACAGTTCCGTCTTCAAACATTTCGTCTAAAGTAGCTTGGATTTGGTCTCTTAATTCTTCATTACCTTTTTTGAAACCTACACCATATTGTTCAGAAGAGATTTCTTCATCTAATATTTTGTATTGGTCACTACCTTTTTGGCTGATTTGGTATTGAGCTACACCAATATCGATTGCAACTGCGTCACAAGCACCGGATTCTAAGTCCATGAATGCAGTGTTATAGTCAGCAATTTGAGTTAAGGAATCAAAGGTGTCTGCTAAAGGTTTTTGATCTCCTTCAAGAGCTGCTAAAGCAGAGGAATCTTTTTGGGTTTCTACGATTTTACCTTCTAAGTCATCTAAATCGTCGATACCGGAATCAGTTTTTACAACAATAACTTGTTTGTTGTCAATGTATGGTTCAGACCAGGTGTAATCGTTTTCTCTACCGTTGATGGTAAATCCGTTCCAAATACAGTCGATAGAACCAGAGTCTAATTCACTGTCTTTAGCATCCCAGTCTATTGGCTGTTTTACTAAAGTCCAGTTATTTCTATCACAAACTTCTTGAGCTAAGTCTAAGTCAAATCCAACATATTCCCCACTGTCATCTTTGTATCCGTAAGGAGGGAATTCTGCGTCGAAACCAACAACTAAAGTGCTGTCATCGTTATCAGTAGCTGCTTCATCTCCACCTAAGAAATCAAACCAACCTGCGCTGGAAGCACCGATTAATAAGAAGACTAATAATGCAGCTCCTAATATAATTCCTATTTTTTTATTCATATTTACACCAAATATTTTTAATTTATAATATATTATAAATTAGATAAATAAAAAAATCTAATCTACATATTTATTTAAGAAAATCATATTATATAAAATAGTGTCATTTAATCAAAAAAATATTAAAAATAGGGTCAAAAATGCAAGTTATGACAAATAAAAGCAAAAAATAATAAATATTGTTTAAGATTTAATAAATTAGAAAATGAATAATTTTTAATAAAAATTATAAAACAATATGATAAAAATTTTCAATAAAAATAGAAATTATAGTAAAAATCTGTTTCATATAATAAAAACAAAAGAAAATGTTTAAAAAAATGAAAATTTTAAAGGGCAATGAATCGAATAAAAGTAAAATAAAGAAAATATAATGAGTTATAAGTAAAATAAAGAACAATGATTAAAATAATTAAAAATGTTAAAAAAATGAAATTAAAAAAAATATTCAAGATTATAAAAAATATGAAAAATTAGAAAAATAAAGATGAAAAAATTAGAAAAATAGAATAAATTAAAAAATAAATTTATTCATTCATTTTCAATACAGGATTCTTTTCCTGAGAGAATAGAACTGCGTTTTCATCGCCATGTTCCAAATAAAGAACTTTCTCTTCTATTACATCACCAACAACAGCAACTTCAAAAGAATATGGTGTTAAAGTGTCAATGATCTTTTGGCAGTTTTCCTCTTTTGCAGTGAGTACAAAAGCTGCCCCAGGATAAGCCCTTAGCCAATCCTCCCAAGCCACATCAGGATTTCTTGGAATCAAATCAAGGTTGACACAAGCACCTACACCAGATGCCTCAAGAAGCATCTCCAAAGTGCCTAATGTTCCAGGATTGCTGATATCCTTTCCAGCTGTAGGAAGATGCGCTTCTGCAATTTCCTGCATGACCTTTATTTGATCTTGAACCAACTTGTCATCCTTTTCATAGGTAGTGTCCCAATTTAGAGCAAATTGAGGATGTTGCCTTCCATCAGTATCAATAGCTACAAGGACCTTATCGCCAACACTTGCACCTGCAGAAGTTATCAATGAATCCCTCTTAGCAATCCCTGCAATAGCCACATCCAATGAATTGAATTCAGAATCAGGGTGAAGGTGTCCTCCAACCATAGGAACATTGAACTTCTTGCATCCATCTACAATTCCTTGGAGAAGATCATCATAAATCTCATCATCAAAAATGGACATTGTATTTACCATAGCTATTGGCTTTCCACCCATAGCTGCAATATCATTAACATTTACAAGCACTGAACAATAACCTGCCCAATAAGGATTTACACTCATCAATTGACCCCAAATCCCATCGGCAGCAAGCAAGATAACCTGATTGTTTCCAATGTCAATAGCTGAAGCGTCATCCCCAAAATCAAGAAGCACTTCACCAGAGATATTATAAACTTCACCTAAGGTTTTTGTAACCTTTTCAATGGAATTCTTACGGCTGACTCCTACAAATTCCTGAAGTGATTTAACAAGTTCTTCAAAATCCATCATTACACCTTTAATAATAAAAATAATTTAAAATAATTGAATTGAAATAATAATTAAATTGAAATAATAATTAAATTAAAATCATAAAATAATTTTAAGAAAAATATTTAATAAATTAAATCAAAAAGTTAATCCTGTTTGTTTTCATCCTCTGACTGTTCAATAGACTCTCCAAATTCCTCTTCAATATATTCAGCCCATCCATCAGCCTCATCTACCTCATCTGCCTCTTCATCAACAGATTCTTCTTGAGAAACATCATTTAAGTTTTCATCCAGATAAACCTCTTCAATAGGAACATCTTCATAAATGACTTCATCATCATGATCAACATAGATCTCCTCAACTAAATGGTCATCGTTATCATGCTCAACATAAATCTCCTCAACGGGAGAATCAACTACATCATGCTCAACATAGATTTCCTCGACTGGAGGTTCATCAATGGTTTCCTCAAATGGAACTTCATCATAATAAATGGAATCCTCTTCATCAGGATAGACTTCATCATCAAGATAAATCTCTTCATCATAGTAAACCTCTTCGTATTCACTAGATCCATGTTCAACTAACAGTTCTTCAAGTTGAGCATCTGAAAGTTCCTCAAAATCATCATCGGTATATTCTTCAAATGTAGAATCATAATTTTCATCCAAATAAACTTCTTCCCCTTCCTCAAAGGACTCATATTCAAATCCATCAATAAACTCATCCAGATTTTCCACAAGCTCAGGATTCTCATCAACAACCTCATGATAAGAATCAATTACATTATAATCGCAATCCTTCTCTACAAAGCTTGGAACTATATCCTTTACTTTCTCAATAAGATGATCCTTGAAAACTTTGAAGATAACTGTTTTGAATTCATCTACGGAATTGGCTTCCTCATCATATGGCATTTCAAAGGTGTCTTTTGACATGAATATTTCCTCATTGATGTATTGGCCAACAATGTCATCAAAACCGGAAGCAACTTCAAT
>JAEEGK010015573.1_pt1 | contig 16827 bp, 14 predicted proteins | sample 8958771 | NCBI WGS metagenome assembly JAEEGK01 (sample SAMN16246547, study PRJNA631951) | gut metagenome | biome: gut microbiome; feature: rumen; material: SC-attached | host: Bos | place: Iran: Karaj | collected 2018-10 | reverse complement strand
ACGCTTGCGACTGGAGGAGTTTATCCACCGGCATGAGTCCGACGAGCAGCGTCTCAGCGACCTGCAGGCCACCGTTGATGCCTATACCACACAACTGCGCCAGAACAGACAGCGCGACAATATTGTATCCACCATCGCCAATGAGCCGGCCCCGGCCACTGAAGAACCTGCCGACCCGTCACCGGACGACCGTCTTCTGGAACGTGTTTTGCATGTAGTGAGCAATCACATCACCGACCCCGACCTCAGCGTGGAGCTCATTGCACAGGAGGTGGGCATCAGTCGCTCACACCTGCATAGGAAGATGAAGGAACTGACCAGTCAGACCACCGTTGATCTCATCCGCAGCATCCGCCTCCAGCGTGCAGCGCGTCTGCTCTCTGAGGGCAAGATGTCTGTCTCCGATGTGATGTATGCCTGCGGATTCAGCTTCGCCTCTTCCTTTACTACGACGTTTAAGAAGTTCTATGGTGTGTCACCGACTGAGTACATGCGAACCATGAACAAAAGTTAAGCGATAAAAGCGATGCAAACGTTTCTCCCCTCGGAGATATAAATCGTTTCAAGAAAATACTCATGAAACAAATGAAACGAACGAAACGAACGAACGAAACAAAAAGGTTGCCCATATCGAGCAACCTTTCTTTAATGCCATAATCTATGGCTCTCCAAGCCTGTTGACAATGCTTTCATGCGCCCTTTCGGGCATCCTCTTCCGTCGCCAGCCGCTGCGCTTGCACAGTTGAGAAAGGGATTTGACTCTTTCCCCGCGTTTTTCCATCTCCCTTCGGAAGAGTCTTCTGCTTTGTCTCTCGCCTACGGGTTTGCCGCGAACACCCACGGAACAGTATTCCCGTGCCATTGATGAAAAGCTATCCTTCATGGCTATGCACTTAGAGCTTTTTCCTCCATGTACGGCAGTCGGTAGAGGCCTCGCGACAGATGTTCCCATCCCCTTTCGCTGATGAGACGCCATATCGTGGTGCGGCTAAGCGGCGCGAACGCCTCCTCTTCCCTAAGAGCCTCCCAATTAACATCTTCTCCTGCGTGCCTTGCCTCAAAGTCTTCAAAAGCTTTCTTGCGGGCGGCATTCACCTCGCCGCCGAAGGGGTCAGGTTTTGACAGCGCTTTTATCCGAAAACATCAAAAGCCACTTCACAAAATGATGTGAAGTGGCTTTTTCAGTAGATAAGTCAGATGTCTAAACAGACATCATCACTCACCGGCTCCTTCGCTGCTACCACCACCGTTGAGGGTGAAGCTGGCAGTCAGCGTCATAGCTGCGTTCACGGCTACGCTACGGGAAGCACTCGTGTTGCCGTCGCTCCACTGCGAGAAGCTGTAGCCTGCGTTGGGCTGAGCCGAGATGTTGACACTCGTACCGGGTACTACGTCAGTGTTGGCTCCTGCACCGTACTCTCCGTCGCCAATCTTCACCTTACCACCGTTGCCGGCACTCACGGTGAGACGTACGGTCTCTGTGGTGCTGCTGCCATTACCATCGCCTTGCTCGGCCCCGTTGCCGCCTTCGCCGCTCTGGTTCTCACCATTGCCGTCCACGGTGTTGTTGGCCTGATTCTCCTCGACGATGCCGTCGTCGGCGGAGGTCACACGCTTAACAATCTCACCGTTGCGGTCATAGCAGGTGATAATCACACTTGTGGTGCTCAGTTCCTGCTTCAGCTCCACGGCGGGAGTGAAGATGATGCGGCGTGTACGGATGAGGTTTGTCTTCACCTCGTTCACGTCTGCAACGCTCTTCGCGCTCAGGCCGAACCTCATAGAGCCCAGTCCTGGAAGGGCTACACTATGTCCTTCCGTTGCCCAGGCCTTGATAACTTCACCTGCGGCATCCCAGCAGGCATGCATCACGCCTTCGCTGACCCCACTGCGTAGGGCGGCTTCGCGGATGACTTTGTCTTGAGAGAGTGTCGAGTAGAGCTCGGGTACCATCGTGTAGCGGTACGTACCGGCATACTTGCCGACCTTAAATTCTCTTTCTTTGGCTTTAATCTTAAGTGCCATAAAAAAACAATCTTTTTACATTAAACATATTGTTAAAGAACTCTGTGTTGACTTTCGGAGGCTTTTTGTCGGAGTGCAGTGTAAAACTTTTTCCCGTGCACTGGAACAAATTTTCTCTCGCACTACAACAAATAATCCCCTTAATTTCAACACTACAAAGATACGAAATTTTTCTGACATAGCCAAATATTTTGACAAATATTTTCACCTATTTCGCATGTTTTTTGAGGCTTTTTTTTATACCTTGTTTTTCATGCTTTTTCAAAGATTTTTCGTATCTTTGCACAGAGATTTGAGAAGATCCGCTGCTGATGAAACGCGAAGTCTATGAGAGCCGGAAGCCTTTTGCCGGTGAGAAGAAGCCTTCTATGCTGCGCCGCTGTGTGGATCACGACTACACAGAGCGCATGATATATATGGTGACGATGGTGACCGAGGGTCGCCGCCCGCTTTTCGGGATAGTGACAGGCCGCAGCGATGCTCAGGCCGACAGTCCCGATGCTCCCCGCATGGAGCTCACGGTGCTTGGGCAGAGGGTGAGCGATGAATGGTGGGGAATATCGAAATACTACCCGCAGGTAGAAATCATCGCCCTTCAGATGATGCCTGATCATCTACACGGCATCATTTTTATCAGGGAAAAGATGGGGGCTGACTTAAGCCGCATTATTCGCGGCTTCAAGACTGGCTGCAACCGAGCCTATCGGGAGCTGATGCCTGGCATTCCGCCCGTCTTGTATGTTGCGACTCAGTCGCGACAAACAGAACCCCCACCGCGACAAACAGACCCCCCAAAAGACGACCGCACCCACGGCCTGCTCTTTGCCCGCGGCTTCAACGACAAGCTGCTCCTTCGCGAGGGCCAGCTGCAGCGATGGCTTGACTATCTTCACGACAATCCCCGCCGTCTTCTGATGAAGCGCGAGCATCCCGACCTCTTCCGTGTGCAGCGCGGCCTCATGGTGGGCACGCAGCAGTTCTCGGCCATCGGCAACCGCTTTCTGTTGCAGCGCCCCGTGAAGCTGCAGGTGCAGTGCTCTCGCCGCTTCACGGACGAGCAGATAGCCGAGAGGACGGCATGGTGGCTCGCACAGGCCCGCAAGGGAGCTGTGCTGGTGTCTCCCTGCATCTCGAAGGGCGAGAAGGCGGTGATGCGTGCCGCCTTCGACGAGGGTCTGCCGCTTATCATCCTTCAGGAGAACGGATTTGCGGAACTGGCGAAGCCCGGCGGCAAGCGCATGGAGGCATGCTGCAGCGGTCAGATATTGATTCTCGCCCCTTGGGAGCATCACAACGAGCGCCTCGCCATCCGCCGCGACCAGTGCCTCGCCCTCAACACCCTCGCCAAAATGATTTGTGAGGGGTGATTTCGTTTTAAATATCCGCATTGTTGCTCGCCGCCAGCCCGGTTACTTCGGACCGGCGATGCGGTCGTTTCGGGCCGGCGGTCCGGTCGTTGGGGAGTGCCTCGCCATTAACACCCTCGCCAAAATGATTTGTGAGGGGTGAAGGATAAGGAGAAGTTTTTGAGTTTTTTGCAATCCTCAATAAACATGTATTTTGCTTATTTAGAGAGACATTACGCACCTCTCTTTAGTTTTATTAGTTTTTTCTCAATAAAATATTTTATAAATTGAACTAATATATAGGTTTCGACGAGGAAAAACTAAAAAAAAAAGCACAGAAGCCAAAACGGCTGCCTATGAGGACGTTACGCCTCTATAGACAGCCGTCAAAAACTCATCAAGAACTAATCGTCCTTAGAACGGCAAGAGACTCTTTTGCTGCAAGTAGTCGGCAATATCAAACTTCATTTCGCCCTCCGAAGCTACACGCTCACAGAAATCGCTAACGGTGAAGTTGGCAATATCGCCCATACCGCTGATACATGTCTGCCACTCCCCTATGGCATCGCGGTCAGGGATGACAATAACATCACGCCCGAGCAAGGGTTTGAGCACCTCACGCCTGAGCATGGTTTTGTTACCCGTAGCCACCCACGTCATCTGCGGATATGACAAAGCTCCGAAAAGTGCATTCTTCGGACTCTCCACGAGAGCAACGATGCTGTTGGGATGGCGACTGAGCAGATGTTCACCAAACAGACATTCCGAACGGAACTCGGCATCACGTGGCAAAAGTCCCTCCTTCACCCACATCGCCCCGAGCCAATAGCATGCCCCAGGGTCTGAATGCGCAAAACGCGGAGAACCGATGTTCGTCTCGTAGTGCTGCACCTTGAGATTGCACACGCGCTCCTCTATATCAATGCTCGGAAACACAGTATAGTCATCATATTCGCCCATTGCGTAGCATCCTATACTGTATTCCTCCGTGAGGCCACTTCACAGCCTCCGGATGATACATTTGCATCAGGCAGCGACATAGAGAATTCTCCTCCGACACAAACTTTTCTACCATCTCCTGCGGTATGTAGGTATAGTTGGGGATGCGAGGTACCGGCGGTTTTTGTTGTTTCGGTCGCGGTATCTGCCCAGAATGCTGTGCTGTTGCTATACCAAACTCCGAAGAGAGCCATTGGCAGGCCTGTTGGAACGACCAGTTCTCTTGCTGCATCACGAAGTCTATCACAGAGCCTCCATGTCCGCAAGCAAAGCAATGACAGCGGTTCTCATCTGTACGCTCGTAGAGCGTCAGTGAAGGATGTGTGTCTTCATGCCAAGGACAACGTGTTTTCCAAACTGAGCCTGCCTTGCGCAAAGTGCAGCCCAAACGCTGAGCCACCTCCGTGATTGGGGTGGCGTTCAGACGTCTGGTGTCGAAATGTTCGTGAGCATTATTCATCATTCTACAAGTTTGAGATTAAAATACCTGACATTCGCATACATACTACTCTTAACACCTATACGCTCCATGCGGTCATAGAACTTTGTCCTTCCGAGTGGATGAAGTGATGATTCATCACAATACCTCTTATAAGCAAAGAACAGTTCTAACGCCTTGGTCTCACTGGCAGATTTTTCACACATCTCGTTTACAAACATCCTAACATTGTCGGATTGCATGACATAGTCATTGAAGGCTTTCGTGCAAATCTCGCTTACAGTAAAACTCTTCCGCTTGATTAGCGCAGGAAGTGCCTGCAGTACCCAATTGAGGATACCTGGAAGCTCGGTCTTCAGTTTTTCTGCCAATTGGGGGTCCCTCTCCTCGTCAGTAATGGTGATATTATAGGGAAGGATGATAATGCGTCGGAAATATCCTCCGGTGACTTCTGCCCTCGGAAGCACATTGAAGGCTGCACAGAATTTCCCGTAATCGTTAATCTCGCGAGGGTCTTTATACTTACGTTCAATGGTGACACGTTCGCCCGATGCCAACTGCTTCAGCACGTTAGGATTGACATCCCTGCCGCTTTCGTGCGACACATTGAGTATCTTACCCTCTATGCCGGCACGCTTGATAGCATCATTGGTCAAATCTGACAGACTAAGGTAACTGATATTACCAGAACCAAACAGTGCCTCGATTATCTCGAGTGTCACGGATTTTCCGTTCTGTCCCTCACCTTTCAGCCACAGCATCTTCTGCAACTGGTGATTATCCGTCAAACAATAACCCGTAAATTCTGCCAATACTTTCTGGGCTTCTTCCTCCGGCAACACTTTGCCAAGAAATCTTAGCCACTGCGGGCACTTGGCATCCGGGTCATAGGCATAACTCAACGTGTAAGTGAACATGTCATCCTTATGGTGCTCACGTAACATAATGCTCCCATCACCTTTCAATTCCAGTGTCCCGTTGCGGGCATTCAGCCAAACTTCACCTACGGGAATGCGACGCACACGATATCCTTTTACGTTGAATGCCACATTCTCATATAACAAGTTCATAAAACCATGATCCTTGCACTGCGTTTCCGGAACCCCACAACGCTCTGCACAATCGTCAATGAAATCTTTCCATTGCGTCGGAATCACAGGCTCCCAGTGACTTCCCGTAAAGACAATCACCTGCTGGTCGCTCTTTGAACGTTGCGAATAGTCACGACATAGCAACAGCCCGTTGGCAGAACGTCTGATTTCATCCGACACCAACTGTCTTATTGTCTTGTCGCACTTTCCTTTCGTAGCGGTCACCAAACTGGCAATCTCACTACTCTTAGACACAAGGCCATCAGCAATACGGCCAAGTGTCATCTCCACCAACTGCTGCTCGCGCATATAGCGTGCAGCATTCAAGTCTTCGGCCTTTTGGGCCAACTCCTGCTCTAAAGAGCATTCGTTAATAATCAAATCTTCCATTTCTAATCTTTTTTGGAAGTTATATGTCTTGCACTAAGCCTTTACCATAGACAATTTTCTGGAGGCTTCGGGACCCGTGCTCAGGCTACCCCTATCATACGTATATAGTATACTTGAAGGTTTACTCCCGAACAGGCAACACATACAAACGCGAGCCTTGGAGTCTAACTCCGTTGCGAAGATACCACATCATTTCAAATAAATCAAGGGCAAACTCTTTCACCCATATTTTGAACTCCGCTTGCAAAGGTATGGATCTCTATCCATCCTGCCGGCATGGACTTGGAATAGTCCGTCCATATGGGTAATTTGAGGAACAGAAAACGACTAAATCGTTCAAGAAACCCCAAAGCTGCCGCAAAGATACGCACGAAACATCCGAGGTTTTTGTCATTTTGACATTTAGTTAATAAATTTTTCATTTTTGAAAACTGTTTATAAATTGCAAGGAGACTATTCACCCCTGCGGCTTGAAGATTCAAGTTGCAATACGTACAAAATGTGTTCTGGGGTTTACCGGCGACTCGAGCGCGCGTGCGCGCGTATAGATTGATAGGACAAAAATAAAAAAAGGAAAGCTTTTGGCCTTCCTCTAAAATCTCTTTCTATCCGGGTGCTATCGCCCCTCTCCTCTTAACAATCTTCTCTCCAGCCCCCTTTTTGCTCCGTTTTATTGCCTCCCGACCGGCACAAAGGTACAGCCTTTTTTCAATTTTTCCAAATATTTCGACAAAAAAATACGTCATTATTTAAACAAAGCACTAAACTATTAACTTTTTTTCTTATCTTTGCTTTCAAGTATCGGATATTGCCCACGAAATGCACATGCAAATGTGGGGTAAAAAGGCTTCAGCGGAAGTGCCGGTATGACCTTATTGGAATATTAACAAGCGTTTGCTGTTATTCGGAATGTCCTAAGAATCTCGCAAATTCATAACGCATAACCTAAGAATAAGTCGCAAGCGTCTGTGCATATGCATGGACGTGACTTATCTGGTTTTGCAGGCATGCGAGAGCCTTTAGGACATGGATAGGAATACCGTCCATGTTTTGTATGCTCTGCTGTCTGCTTCCGAAGATAAGCACACGCATAATGCATAACGTATGGCAAATACCAACCTTGCTAATGCCAAGAATGCGAAGAATGACGAGTTCTATACGCAATACTCTGATATTCAGAAAGAAATGAATGCATATCTGGAATATAATCCGGATGTGTTTCGTGGAAAGACCGTCTTGCTACCTTGTGATGACCCAGAGTGGAGCAACTTCACGAAATTCTTTGCGCAGAATTTTGAAGCATTCGGATTGAAGAAACTCATCTCCACCAGTTATGCCGTAGAATCGAAAAAGATAAAGAATTGGGAACCAACGCTTTTCGAAACAGAAAGTCCCTACTACGATGCTGACAAGACTCGCACCAACGGCAAGATATTCGTGCTGGATGAGGATATAAATAATGATGGGCGTTTCAATATCAACGACTTGCATTGGAACTACCTTGATGGTGACGGAGATTTCCGTAGCGAAGAGGTTTGCAAACTGAGAGATGAAGCCGATATTATTGTAACCAATCCTCCCTTCTCTTTGTTTAGGGAATTCTTCTCGTGGATAATGGAAGCGAATAAGCAATTTGTGATTATAGGGCATCAAAATGCCATTACATATAAAGAGGTATTTCCATATATAAAAGAAAATCACATTTGGCTTGGAATGGGATTCGCAGGTGGAGCCACACACTTCATCAGTAATTATAAAGACGTTGCAACAGCTGGCAATCATATAGAGGGTATGATTCGAGTTTCCGGCGTAGTTTGGTTCACAAATATTGACCATGGACGCAGACACGAACCACTTCCTTTGATGACAATGGAAGACAATATTCTCTACTCAAAACATAAAGAGGTAAGAGGAAAAGGTTACAAACATTACGAAAATTACAACGCTATAGATATCCCATTTACAGATGCAATCCCTATCGATTATGATGGGGAAATGGGTGTTCCTAAGACTTTTCTGGACAAATATTGTCCGGAACAATTTGATATTGTTGGGTTAGGACATGGTAATCTTGGTGTTGAGTTAGGCATAAAGCCTTATGATAGGTCTTTGAAAAAGTTAAATCCTGGTATGAGAGATGGAGACTTATTCTATTTGGATGGTAATATACCAGTAGTACCATATACAAGAATCGTAATCCGCAAAAAGCAATAGAACTATGCAAACGACATTGATGACAGACCTGACGGTCAGGGAAATATGTGAAGGCTTTGTCTACAATCAGCTGGAAGGCAAAGGTCTGTTCGGATGGTCCGGCAAACTGACCATACAGCCGGAATATCAGCGCAATTATCTCTACGCCGAAAATGACGGCAAGAAGGAGGTTGCTGTCATCGACAGCATGCTGAAGGACTACCCCATCGGTCTCATCTATTTCAATGAGCCGGAAGAAGGCAAATACGAGATACTTGACGGACAACAGCGCATCACCAGTATAGGACGCTTTGTCACAGGTAAGTTCGCCATCAAGGATAAGTTCGGAATGGAGCAATACTTCACGGGCTTAAGTAAGGAGGAGCAGGAGAAGATTCTCGGATATAAGTTGCTCATCTACATCTGCAACGGCACGGAGAAAGAAATCAAGGAATGGTTTGAGACCATCAATATTGCCGGCGTGCCGCTCAACAAACAGGAATTGCTGAATGCCACATATAGCGGACCGTTCGTCACGCTTGCGAAGGCTACGTTCAGCAACTCGCGTAATCCGCAACTACAGAAATGGGGATGCTACGTGAACGGCAATGCCAATCGTCAGGATATCCTCCACACGGCTCTTGCGTGGGTGGCCAAGGGCGAAGAGAATGTGGGTGGATATATGAGTCTGCATCGCTATGACAACAGCATAGAGGAATTGAAGACGTATTTCGACACCGTGATAGAATGGGCAAAGACGCTGTTCGGTGAGCCCAAGAGCGAGATGCGAGGTCTGGAATGGGGAGCTTTCTATGAGAAATACCATTCCAATTCCTACAGCCCTGCGAAATTGCAGCAGCGTGTGAACAAACTGTATGCAGACGAAGCCGTGACAAACAAGCGCGGTGTGTTCGAATATCTGCTCGGTGGGGAGACAGACCAATATCTGCTGAACATACGTATCTTTGAGGACAGCGTGAAGAAGACTGTATATGCACGCCAAACCAACGAAGCACAGGCGCTGGGCATCAGCAACTGCCCCGAGTGCGCCAAGGGGCATGACAATGTGCGCACAAGGATATACAAGTTCTCAGACATGGATGCCGACCACGTGACGGCCTGGAGCAAAGGCGGCAGCACAGACATCTCAAACTGCCAGATGCTCTGCAAGACTCACAACAGAGCTAAGGGAAACAGGTGAGATGTATGATGTAAGATGTGAGAAGTAAGAAAACGAATCCCCTGCCTCATTCTAACGTGAAGCAGGGGATTTATTTTGCTAATTCAAAGGAGCATTTCTATTATCCTAACAACGTCTCCACCTCGCACTCCTAGATGCGCTCTTTCTGCGTATAGAATTGCTTGCGAATATATTCCATCTTACTCTATTTGAATGTGATTTTTACTCAATTCTCTTTGCTATTTTACTCAAATGTGAAGCGGGGGATTTAACCTTTAAACTTTATTTTGTATCTTTGCATCTAGAAAAAGTAATTATCAATTGTCAGTTGTCAAAGATTCTCTTCATAATCAGCTTTATGCTGCTATCCGCGACGGTGATGGCGGAAGATGATTTGCCCGTCGTGGAGATTAAGGCAGACAGGACGATGATATACCCACAGCGGATGGAACTGACGGGAGAGGAATCGCTGATGGATGTGCTGCAGATGGTGCCGGAACTGATGATTGCCGGTTATGAAGACGTCATCGACGGCTACAACCTGCGCATTGACAACTGCCCGATGAATGGCGACATAAGGTTGATCATCAGCCAAATGAAGGCCAAGGATATAGCAAAGATTCAGGTGTGCGACAACACGGGCGTGGCAAAGGGAACCATAGACATGGGCCGTGTGCTGGACATTAACATGAAGATGCCGGACAGGTGGAAGGGCTTCGTGGAAGGACAAGGCGACTTCGGAAAAGACGTAGCGGGCATCGGAAGCGTGAATGCGCTCTACGGCAGCAAGCACACCGACCTCTATGCCAACGCATCCTACCGCCGTCAGGACGGAAACGAGGAGCATCTGACGCTTCACATGACGAACCGCTTTGATGAGAGGAACAGACTGCTCACCTACCTCACTCAGGAATACCTCGACCATCCTTCCGCCACGTCGCGCAAGGTGATGGGCAGGGCGCGATACTTCCACACCTTCAATGAAGAGGGCACCGAACTGCTCATCCTGGGCGGATATCAGTATGCCAGCGACCCCGTGCTGTACAACAAACTGCCGATGTATGTCGTGGAGCTGAACACTCCCCTCTTCACCGAGCGCCTGACGATGATGCTGGGCGTGGAAGGCGATTTCCTGATGAGCGGGCAAAAGGATACGGAGAGGCATTGGAATGTCTTCAACAACGACATATATCTGCAGCTCACCTACGCCCTGCCTAAGTGGAAATTCACGGCGGGAAGCCGCGTGATGTTCTACAACTACAAACTGATGGACGAAGGAGTCTGCCAGAAGTATTCCGACACACGCGACAACGCGAACGCCAGCGTCATCTACACACCCGACAGCCGCAATCAGATACAGCTGGGCTACTATCGCAAATACTACAACCCCTCCTACCAGAATCTCTTCATGGACGGCAAGACAATTTTCGACGTGGTGTGGAGGATGGCCGAGGCGGACGGACAGCTGGAGGAGCGGACCATCAACCAGGTGAAACTGGCCTATGCCCACAGCAGGCAGAAACTGACGGTGCAGACGGAGGTGAGCTACTATACCGTGGAGGATGGCGAGAACTTTGCAGGACTGGGCGCGTCGGCCTACTGGAAGACGAAATGGCTGAACCTGACGGGCGGAGCAAATCTGTATATGTCCGGGGACAGAACCTATGCCTCACTGAGAGTTGCCCCCACCGCATATCTTCCCCATGCCTGGCAGATAGGTATGCAGCTGGTGTACTATACCAATAAGGCACCGGAACGCGAGCTGAGCGGCGTACCCGTATATGGCTGTCTGTCGGTGAACAAGCAACTGGGCAAGAGATGGAATTTGGGTGTTGACTGGCATGATATGTTTGACACATTCTGCAGCGGGGCAAAGATAAACAGACACGCTGCCAACATCAGGGCGCAATATAGATTCTAAAAAAATACTGTGAAATATGACAAGCATTGGACTGAACATGATACAGACAGCCGGCATAGGTGCCCTGGCACTCCTCGTCGGTATGGTGCTGACACGTAAGGTGCCTTTTCTCCAGAGATTCTGTGTACCGTCGCCGGTGAGCGGCGGCATCATCTTCTCTGTGATTACACTGATGCTGTACGGATGGTGCAATATAGAGGTGTCGTTCGACGGGACACTGAAGGATGTCTTCATGCTGGCATTCTTCACCAGCGTGGGTTTCCAGAGCGACCTTAAAGTGCTGAAGCAAGGCGGCAAAACGCTGATAATCATGCTTGGCCTGCTGTTTGCCATCATTGCCATGCAGAACTCGATAGCTATAGGCATCACACGGCTCATGGACGTGAATCCCCTGATAGGTATGGCTGTCGGCAGCATATCCATGACGGGCGGACACGGCACGGCAGGCGGATTTGCCAGTGTGCTCGAGGGAATGGGACTGCACGGGGCAGGAACGATAGGTATGGCGGCTGCCACCTTCGGCCTGATAGCCGGTTCGATGCTGGGCGGTCCGCTGGCAGAGAAGATTATCCGCACGAAACTGACCCACGAACAGATACAACCGCACGACGACGAGATAGACCCCGCAATGGCCGGTATCGAAAGCGACGAGGCCTCGCCGACAGGTCGCGCCAAGCGTATCAGTACGAACGAACAGGAGTTTCAGCAGTATGCGAAGGCCTCCTATTACATCGTCCTGGTGATGGGCGGCGGCACCGTGATGAGCTGGCTGCTGGCAAGGACGGGCATCACGTTCCCCACCTATTTCGGAGCCCTGCTCCTGGCCGCCTTCGTCCGCAACACAATAGGATTCGTACGCTACAAGGAAGACGGCAGATGGGTGAAAGCCGACAAACTGCTGGATATGGAACGAATAGTCAGTGTGGGCAACATCTGCCTGTCAATGTTCCTCGGTATGGCCATGATATCCCTGAAACTATGGGAACTGCAGAGCCTGGCGCTTCCGCTTATAGTCATACTGTTCTCACAGGTGTTGATGATGGCACTCTTTGCATACATTGTGGCATTCCCCTTGCTGGGTCGCGATTACGATGCTGCTGTGCTGTGTGCCGGTATATGCGGCTTCGGACTGGGTGCAACCCCAAACGCCATGGCCAACATGAGTGCCGTGTGCTACAAATACCGCTATGCCGTGAAGCCTTTCCTCATTGTGCCAATCGTCGGCTCCATGTTTGCCGACATGATAAATACGGGTATGATTACCCTCTTCCTTCACTTGCTGTAAGGGGCCGTAATAAAGCCTAGTAGTAGATCCTCTCATGCACATCGTGGTCCGAAGCTATTGAATGTTCGCGTATTCGACGAACCGACGAAGAAGACCGTATATGCCCAGCATATTGCCCATTAAACAGGCTCCCTTCAAAACACATGATACTTGCATTTTATGTTTTTTTAAAGTTTTTTACGCGTAAAATTTGCTGTTTGCGGATTTTGTTGTATTTTTGTGCTGCAAATAACTGTTTAACTAATCATTACCAATGAAGAAACTAAAAACAATGAAAAAGAAAATGTTTATGTGGTTGCCAATGCTTTTGCTGGCAGCTGTGTGTGTAGGCTTTGCCTCCTGCGGAGATGATGACGACGATGTGATTAATCCCATACCAGATCTTCCGGATACGAGCAATATGGCTTACAAGACTTGTCCCGACGCCAATCACCCGCATTGGATAGACCTGGGTCTGCCCAGCGGCACGCTGTGGCGATGCTGTAACATGGGCGCATCAAAACCGGAAGCCAATGGCACATTATACAAATTCGGACGAGTGGCAGCAGCACCAACGTATGAGCAGATGGAAGAATTGTTCAATAAGTGTCAATACGAATATGTAAATCAGGCCAACGTGGATGGCGGTAGGTTCACCGGACCGAATGGTGGCAAGGTTTTCTTCCCCTCTAAACCTTTAAATTACAGTACGGCGTTTTGGTCGTCTACGCCTTACAACGCGACTGAGGCTTATGCGTTGACTGTCGGCTATGGTGCCGCGTATTGGGGCATCGAATGGTTCGAACGCACCGCAGAGTTCTATGTGCGCCCCGTCCGTAAGAAATAACCCAGAACTCGTTAACAACAAAACGGCACCCTTTCGGATGCCGTTTGCTGTTGTTATCAAGCCGAGGTTTATTCTTCCGGCTCTTCCAAATAGAGGTTTCCGCTGTGGAAGTTTATTACTATAATATGTTGTCCGCTTCCGTCGAGGCCGAAGTCATAAATACATTCTCCGAGAGTCTTCTCGTAATGCGAGACATAAAGTTCAATCTTGTTCGTAGCAGGCAATTCGAACTGTGCGCCAGGCTTTTCTGCGGCATCAAAGAGCCTTTCAAGAATATCCCTTATGTCGTGGGTTGTTGCAACCCGATAAGGGAAGGACAAATAATCTATGGCTTCACCCTGAGATGTCGAAATGGCCATAGGAGCACCCTCATAGAATTGCGTTCTTTTGCCCTTACAAAGGTCTGCATTGCTGCCTTCTCCCTTGCTGTAGTTATAGTCGATCTGTGTCATCCACAGCTCGTCAGGCGTATTCTTCTCGTTAATATTGCTATTGAGCGTATAGACAGCACTCTTGAAGTGTTCCTCAAACGCAGGTTGAGCTTTGTTGATGGCTGCGGTGTCCTGATTAAGCCAGTAAATAGAAGCCTTATAGTCGGGACTGGGGTCGTCAGGCTTGTCTCTCAGCTCCAGCTCTCCGGTGTAGGCATTAACGGCAACGTTGTATTTATTGCTGGCGTCATCGCCGAAGGTGTAGTACAGCTTTCCGGCAGAAGTCGGGTCAACAGGTCTGTGAAGGGTGATCACTCCCGTGCGCGGACATTTGAACGCAGCACCCGGAGCGGCAGCGGCATCCTTGACGATCTTGATAGCTTCGCCCAGAGATAGGATATTCTCCAGATTAGGCATTTTGTAGTCGCCAAACATGGCTTCATGACCTTTATGGGAAACCAGATCCTTACCCTCTTTCACCTTTCTATTACCTTGGGCACTGTTGGGTATTACTTTTCCTCCTTCACCCCGTTCGAAATAACAGTAATAGTAGCCAATCTCATCTAATGTCAGCTGAACATCCTTGTTCATATTGGTATTGAGGTAGTAGCGCACCTCCAGCATCTGACCGGTCATGTCAGGATACTTCTCCGTGATGGCCGCTGTATCAATGCCGAGATAGTAGAGAGAGGGCTTGTACGTGGGACTGGGAGAGGGTTCGGGAGTTGGACCGGGATCCGGATCGTCGTCGTCAGAACAAGACACCGCAAACATCATTGCTGCACCTGCGAGCATGAATGCAAGATACTTTCTTAGTTTCATAATGATTAAATTTTTAGTTAAAAATAGCTTTTCGTTGGCATTTTGATATAAAATTGCCGCAAATATAAACATTTTATTTGTAGGGAGTTACACATTTTCACCGATTTGTGACGAAAATATGTTATGAAACATATAACTGGAAGATGACAAAGGCCATCTGCTTCGGGATTTTTTTTGTATATTTGCAGCAAATTTACAGAAACTAATACAATTACTAATCTTAAAACAAATACGATTATGAAGATTCTGATTTTACAAGCCTCTCCGAGAGCCAACGGCAACACCGCATGGATGGCGGAAGAGTACAGGAAGGCTGCCGAGGCAGCAGGTCATGAGGTGACACTGGCGAACGTGGGCAAGAAGAAGATTGCAGGTTGTCTGGCTTGCGAGTACTGTCACACGAAAGGCAACGGCGCCTGCATCCAGAAGGACGATATGCAGGAGCTCTACCCGCTGATGAATGAAGCAGAGGTGCTGGTGCTGGCTGCGCCCATCTACTACTTCACGCTCTGCGCCCAGATTCAGGCTGCCGTCCAGCGCATGTACTGCGTGCAGAAGCCTGCCAACGTGAAGAAGCTGGCGCTGCTGATGTCATCCTACTCTCCCGGCGTCTACGACGGTGCGACGGCCGAGTTCCGCGACATCTGCAACTACTGGGGCGTGGAGAACATGGGCTTTGTCTCTGCCAAGATTGACGAGCAGAAGACTGAAGAGACGAAGCAGAAAGTGGTGGCATTGGCTGGCAAGCTGTAGTTATATGAATCGCAGTCAGGAAATCATCCGTACCAGTTGGATTGGCATCGCCGCCAATGTGCTGCTGGCGGGCTTCAAGGCCGCAGTGGGCATTCTGGCCGGCAGTGTGGCCATCGTGATGGATGCCGTCAACAACCTGAGCGATGCGCTGTCGAGCGTCATCACCATCGTGGGCACGAAGCTCTCACAGCGACCGCCCGACAGGAAGCATCCCTTCGGTTTCGGACGCATCGAGTACTTCAGTGCCATCATCATCGCCGTCATCGTGCTGTCGGCTGGTATCACCTCGCTCATCGAGTCGGCGAAGAAAATCTTCGACCCCACGGAGCCTTCATACACCACGACGACGCTGGTGGTTATAGCGGTGGCTATCGTGGTGAAACTCATCCTTGGGCAGTATGTGAAGCGCAAGGGCGAGCAACTGAAGAGCGACGCGCTGATAGCCTCCGGCTCTGATGCGCTGTTTGATGCCGTCATCACGCTGGCTACGCTTGTATCGGCAGGTGTCATGCTGCTGTGGGGTGTGTCGCTCGACGGTATTCTGGGCGCACTGATTTCCATTGTCATCATCAAGGCCGGTGTCGAGATGCTCGCCTCGCCCGTCAACGAACTGCTGGGCGCACGCGTATCGCCCGAACTCATCAGCGACATCAAGCGCGAAATAAAGGCATTCGGCGGTGTGCATGGCGTGTACGACATCATCCTCCACAACTACGGCCCCAATGTGATGATTGGTTCACTGCACATCAATGTGCTCGACACCATGCCAGCGCACGAAATACACGGGCTCACACGCAAAATATCTACTCAAATGTACGACAATCACGGCATTATCATGACCGTGGGAGTCTATGCCCTGGCCACGGGAGAAAACCGTCGCGCCGAACTGCAAGCCAAGGTGATGCAGACCCTGGCCGCCAACCCCGACATTGTGCAGGTGCACGGTTTCTACTACTCAGGGCGCGACCAGATGCTCTCGGTCGATGTTGTACCCGAAATCACCGTCCACGACGATGCTACCCTGATCGAGCAGCTCACCAGCGAGATTCAGCCCCTGGTGCCCGGCATGAAAGTCGTCATCGTAGTCGACCACAACTATAGCGAATAAGACATATCTCTGGAAATG
>JAEEGK010015572.1_pt1 | contig 16828 bp, 5 predicted proteins | sample 8958771 | NCBI WGS metagenome assembly JAEEGK01 (sample SAMN16246547, study PRJNA631951) | gut metagenome | biome: gut microbiome; feature: rumen; material: SC-attached | host: Bos | place: Iran: Karaj | collected 2018-10 | reverse complement strand
TATTTTCATTATTATTATCATTATTGTTATTATTATTATTATTATTGTTATTATTATTATTATTGTTATTATTATTGTTATTATTATTATTATTGTTATTATTATTATTATGTGAAGTTTCATTTTTATTTTCAGTTTTTTTTTCTTCATCATTATTATTATTACTATTATTTTCATTTTCATCTAAATTAATAATTTGAAAGGAATTATAAAATTTTTCACCTGTTTTAATATTATTTTCAATTTTATTTATTTTAATATTAAATTGATTATAAAATTCTCTAATATCTTCAACATTTTCATCAAATTCATTTATTTTTTCATCCAAATCTTCTTTACTTAAATTAGGAATTTCTTTAACTAATCTTTCCAAAACTTTTTTATCAATTTTATTATTTTTATCATTAATATTATTTTCACTAATATTAATAATTTCTTTATTAACAGGATCATATCTTAAATTATTAAATCTATTATAAATTTCTTCATTACTATTTAAATTCAAATTTATAATGAAATCTAAACCACTGTTAATTATATTATTAGAATTATTATTAAATTTATATTTAAAATCAATATTATTTGAGAATTTTTCAATAATTTTTTGTTGAGAAGTTTTTGGTATAGAAGTTACATCAATGTAATTAGTTAAATAATGTTCTAATAAAATAGATTGATTTAAATTTTTAGGAAAATCGATTATTATAAAACCTTTATAAATTTCATTTTGAAGAGATTCAATTTGATTTGTAAGATTTTGTTCTTCTTTAATATTTGGTTTTTTATTTGTTTGATTATCTTCTTTAAGTTTATTAAGTGTTTCTGTTAAAGATATTATTTTAGATTGACGTTCGATTATTTTATTTTCTGTTTCTTCTTTTGATTCTTTAGGAAAATCTTTTTCGATTGTTTGAATTAATATTTTTATATACATTATATCAATTAAATCTTTAATATTTTCTGGAAGTTCTTCTTCATTTGATTCTGAATTTTCTTCTTCATTATTTTCATTATTTTCACTTTCTTTATTTTTATTTTTTTCTTTTGATTTTTTGTAATCTAAATAAGGTTTAATTAAATTATATTTATCTTTAAAATCTTCTATTTTTTTATTTTGTTCTTCTTTTAATTGTTCAATTTGATTTGGTTTCATGCTTTTGAATTTTGGATGATTTTCAATAGGTTCATTTATTTCATTCCATTCTTTTTCATATTCTTCAATAATATTTTCAATTAAATAAACTTTTATATTATTATATTTTTCTGTTACTTTTTTAGTTAATGTTTTTTTTCCACATAAAGGTAAACCAATTAAACTTATTTTAATTGGAATATGTTCCCAAACATTTACATTTTTATCATTAACATTTTTATTTTTTTCAGGATATTTTTCATTTATCATATTTTTAATAATATTAGCTAAATTAAAACATTTATAATTTTTATTTGGAATAGTAACATCATTTATTTCTTCATTTGTTGGTTCAAAATCTTCAGGTAATTTTTCAATAACATATTTATAATCAATTAATTTTCCTCTTTCTTCTTCAGTAATATAATCTTTATCATCCCATTCTCCTACAAAATCTACATAATTTAAAAAATGATCATTTAATTCTTCAGTAAAAATATTAGGATCATTTACATCTATTTTTTCTTCTTCTTTATTTTTATTTCCTTTTATTAATTTCATTTCTTCATCTTCTGCTGGTTCTCTTAATGGTAAATTGTTTACAAATTTTTCATTCCATTCTTTATATAAAGGCAAATCTAATAATTCTTTTTCATTTTGAAATTGATATAAAAATGATTCAAATGACATATCAATAATTTGATAAACTATATTTTTTATTAATGGTGTATCAGTGTATTTATTAGCTTTTTTAATTTCAGTTAAATTAATAGATTTTTCTAAATCCATTTTATGAAGATTTTTAAAAAATAAAGTTTTTCTAAAAATATTATCATCAACTGAAGTTTTAATTTTTAAATTATTTTTAAAAGTTTCTTTATTATCTTTAAAATCACTATAAGTATATCGACTATTATTATCATTATTATCAGTTGTAGATTTACTAAAATTGAGTTGTTTTGTTTTAAAAAGATCTTGAAATTTTTTTATTCTTGTTTGATAATCACTTAATCTTTTAGCATCAAAATATTTTTTATTCCAATCTAAACGATAAAAAATATTATGATAATAACTATCTTTATTATTAATTTCTAAGAATTTATTATAAGGATTAATAAAATCATAAGTTTTTTTATTTAAATTCATACTTTTAAATAATTTTTCTTTTAATTTAACTTCATTTATTTTATTTTCCATCTTTTTTTTTTCTAATCTATCTTTTAATTGTTCTCTTACTTTTAACATAACAGTTTCTTGAGACATATCAAGATTAATTGCATTATTATAAAAATTTAATTTTGGTTTTGAAATTTCAAATCCAATTTTATGTAAATTATCAGTAAAATTATTCACTTCAAAATTTTCTATTTTTTTTTGAGAATTTTTAAATTCTTCTTCATTATAATCAAAATTCATACTTTTTGATACATTTTTTCTAATAGGTTCTAATAATATTTTTCCTGATTTTAAATTAATATCATCTTTTTTTTCATTTGTTGTTTGTTTATTTTCTTCTTTATTAATTTTTACAACACTATTTTTTTTTTTTGCATCTGCATGTTCTAAATGTGTTTCAACCATACTCATTCTAAAACTACTTTTTACATATTTATTACTAATATTTTTTTTTGTTTCAGAATTATCTACTCTAATTGTTTTATCCATAACAGGTAAATCATCTACTACATCATTATTTTCATCATTTATATGTAAATTATCTTCACCTTCTAATAAATTTCTTATTTGTTTTTCTATATTATTTTTATTTTGTACATTTTCATCAAAAAATTTTATATTATCATAATTAATTAATTTTTTTTCAAAAGCAGATTTTATTTTATAAATTAATTTTCCATTTGCTCCTAATTGTTTATCAATTAATTCTTTAATTTGAGTGTTTGTTATTTCCATTGATAATGTAGATTTTAATAATGTTTGAAAATTAGAATAATTTGATTCAATGTTTTCGTCATTATCAATAAAATTTTCATCCAATTGATCTTCATTTATTAAACCAAGATAACATAATAATTCACCATATTTATAACCATTATCAAATTCAGTTAAAGATTTAACTGGGGGATCAAATAAAAGAGTTGTATTAAACCAATTCAATAAAAATTCTGACATTTATTTATATTATTTATTTAATGTTATTTTTTATTTTAAGTTATTTATTTATTAATTATATAATATAAATTAAAAATATAATTTTTTAATAAAAAATTTATTTATAAATTTTATATTTTAATAAAATATATAATTTTAATAAGAATAACTTAAATTAATATTTATTTTGATTTATTTAAAATAAATTCATTTTTATTATTAAACATATAAAATTTATTAATATTATTCAATAAATAATTTATTTTAGAAATTACTATTTTATAATTATATATTTCTAAAATAGATTATTTACAATATAAAATCAAATAATTTTAAATAACAATAAATTTAAATATCAAATGAGTGAAAATAATACAAATTCTACTATTATTAAATATAATACTACTGAAAATCAAATAACAGAAATTCCTAATAATAGTAACATTGTAAATATTTCAAATAATAATAATAGTATTTTGAATAATGATAATAATATTGAAATTAATGATAATGATAATATTATTAATAATAATGATAAAAAAGATAATAATGATAGTAATATTCATATTGATAATAATATTAATAATAATGATAATAATCTGAATAATAATGATAAAAATAATAATAAAGATAATAATGATAATAATATTAATAAAAATGCTGATAATTTTAATGAAAAATATATTATTGAAGATCATATGATTAATAAAAAATGTTGGACTAGTAAAAAAAATATAATTTTTGGTTTTATATTTGCAATATTATTTATAGGAATGGTAATTGGAATTGCATTTTTGATAAAATATAAATGTTTTAATGAAAAAGAAGAAGAAAAAATAAAATATTTTAATTGTGAAGATTATAAATATTGTTTATATAAAGATGATGTTAATCAATATCAAAAAAAAATTATTAATGATACTTTAGTAATAGACCCAAATTATACAATATTTAAATTATATAATTATACATCATCAAAAAAAATTGAAACAAAAATATTTTCAAATAATAAAGATAATAATAGAAATTTAAATGAATTTAAAACAATTATTGAAAATTATGAAAGTAATATTTTATTTTATATTTATGAAATAAAATTTTTATCTAATCAATTAAAAAAAATTAAAGCATTTTTATTTTTATCTGAATTATCTGTTAATTTAAATAATGAAAATAAAAATTATAAAAATATTCTAGAAGGAGTTTATATTCAAAATTTAACATTACAAAAATTACTTTATCAAAGACAAAAAAATGATATTATTGGAAATAATTTAAATTTTAAAACTTTGGATAATATTGATAGTTCGGATTCTTTAGATGATTTTAATGGTTCAGATGATGAAGATGAAAATCTTAAAATTTTAAATCCTATTTTTCAAGTAATATTTTATGAAAATGGAACAATTGAAGATATAAAATATTATTCAAAAGTAAATACATTTTTAAAATCTTTTATGATTGATTTTATAAAAAAAATAATTATAAAAATTTCATTAAATTTATATACTCAAAATAAAAAAGAAATATATTATGATTCAGAAAACATAAATAGAAAAATAAATAAAAACTTAAATGAAACACCTTTCATAACTCAAAATGAAAAAAATTCATATAATTTAGGGGAATACATAAATCAACAAGGAAATTATTTTGATTCAAAAACTAAAATTTATTATAGAGAAAGTAATGATATAAATAAAATAGAATCAAATAGTTCCTTTATAATAAAATCAAATAATAGCAATCAATTTGAAGATATTCAAATAAAAAATAATTTAAATTCATATTTTTCTAATAATAAATCTTTTCAAATAGAAAATAATCTAAATAAAATAGAATCAAATATAAAAAATATAATAGAATTAAATAAATGTGAACCCAACACAATATTTCAAAATAAATATAAAAATATAATTAATGAAGAAATAATTGAAAAATATTTTTCTTCATATAAAGAAGAAAATACAAAAGAAAATATTACAAAAAAAATATTAAAAGGATTTAATATAAACAAAGAAAATATTGTTGATGGAAATTTATTTATAAATTATCCAGAATTATTAAAAATAAAAAATAATAAATTACGTCAATTAAATTTTGATGATTTTTCAGATAATATTCAATTTTCAGTTCCTATTTTTAAAACAAATTTTATGGGAATTAAATTTGCTAGTTTTGTTTTTATTGATTTTTTTCCTTCAAACGGAACATTATATGAAAAATATATTTATCAACAAGATAATATAACTGTTATATTAAAAGAAAATATAGAACAAACTAATTATAATAAATTATTAATTTTAGTTAAAAAAATTGTTCATAAATTTACAAATAAAATCAATGATTTAAATTTTTTGTTTTCAGAAAAAAAATGGAATGAAAAATATAAAAATAACATCATTGAAAATATTAATAAAGTAATAAATGTTATAAATAAAACATATAATATGACTGAAACATTTAATAAACCCTTAAAAAATATTTATGATAAAGTTCAAGAAATAAGAAGAACATATTATGATAGAGTTAAAAGTAATATTACTGTTGCAAATGAATATTTTATAAATTTAATAGATAATTTAACTCAAAAATTAGATCAAAATATTTTAAATTTATTGTCAACAATTAATGAAGAATATAATGATTTTTTAAATAGTGCTTATCAAAATTATTCAATTTATGATGAAAAATCAACAGAAGTATTGAATGATTTAGATGAAATTGAAGATAATATGGATATTGAAAGTTATTTTATAATTATTGAAATATTAGATAAAATTGAAGTTGAATATAAAAAATTTAATGAAAAACTTTTTTCAGCAATAAACATCGCAATAAAAGATTATAAAAACAAAAATTTTATTTCCATTGAAAATTTATTTAAGAATTATTTAGAAAAATTGTATATGATTTCATATAAATTAAGTGCTAATCAAACAATGATTAATATAATAAATGAAGATGATAGAGAATTTATGATTGAAAGTTTGAAAAATTATTCTTATTTAATTGATGATATAAAAGATTTAATATTTGAAAAATTTGATGAATTATATAATGATTTAGGTAATTTTACAAATGAAGATAATGAAATTACAAAAAAAATAAATTTAGTTAATGAAAAATATAATGATTATTTATCTATTAAAAAAGATTTAATAATTAATGTTAAAAGTAGAATGTTTCAAATTAATAATTATGAATCTTATTTAACAGATTTAAAAATTGTTGATGAAATAAGAAAAAATATAAATTTTACAAAAAATGAAAAAATGAATGAATATTTTTATGAAGATATTTTAAAAATTAAAAATACAATTTTAACTGAAAAAAATTTAAATGACTTTGAAAATAATTTAAATTCAATTGTTAATGATATAATAAATGATATAAATAATAATAATGATATATCAAATAATTTAAATGTTTATAATAAAAATGTGAAAGAATTTATTGATAATAATTTAGGAGAAAAATTAATAAAGAATTATTATAATTTATATGCAAATAAAAATTTCATTAATAATCAATTAAATAAATATTATGAAGATATTAAAATAGTTGTAAATGAATATAATAATACATTTTATAATCAATATTTTTCTAATAATTATAAAAATTTTGGAGAAAAACCTGTTGAATTAGTTGATAAATTCACTCAAATATTAAGAGAACAAAATAATACTGCAAATTATACTCTTAATTTTATTAATCAAATTATTTTTGAAGCACTAAATAAATTATTAAAAGAAACTTATAATAAAATTATATTATATGTTGATTTAAATTATAACAATTTAACAACATATTTAAATAATTCAAACAAAGAAACAATAAATAATTTATTTGAAAATATTTTCTCAAATATTAAATCTTTATTAAATAATATTAAAATAGATAATATAAAATCTTCTTTAAATTTATTAACAAATTCCGATCCATTTTCATTAGATTCTTTAATAAAAGAAGAAGAAAATTTATTTTATATAAATATATTAAGAATAAAAGGTTACATTGAATCTGATTATACAAGATATTTTTGTAGTGATTCTGAAACATTTAAAACATGTAACAAAGAAATGCTGCCAGCATTAAATATATCAACTTTAACATTACAAAAATTAAGAGGAGATTATTATGTTTTTGATAATATTAAACTTTATTTCAATAATTTATTAAATGATAATGATTTTAATAATTATTTAATGCCAAATAATTATTCTTCTTTATTAGTAAATAATACTAATTTTAATATATTTTCGATTCAAAATAAAATAACTTCTTTTTATAATAATATAAATGAAGATAATAAAGAATTTATTGAACCTTTTTTGAAAGAATTAAATGATTTATATAAAAAAGAATTAGAAAAAATTATAAATGAAAAAAATATTGAAAAATCTTTAAATAATTTAATTAATGTTGTTTTTAGAAATCCAGATAGTATTTCAACTTTATTACAAAATTATAAAAAAAATTTATCAGATTTATTTGAAGATTATAGAAATAGTTTTTTTTATAGAAATTTATATTTAGAAGAAAATGATTATTTAAAAAATTTTCAAAATTTTAATTTACAATTTGAAGAAAAATTAAAAAAATGTAAATCTTTTATAAATAATTATTTAATAAACAGTGAATTTATTCCAAATACTACAAATTATTATAAAAATATTTTTAATAATATTCAAAACGGAATGATAAAAGAAAACGAAAAAGTTAATGAAAAATTTAATAATTTTACATTATTGAGTTTAAGCTATAATTTAATTGAAATTGGTTTAGAACAATTTGAAAAATTTAAAAATTATTATTATGAATTAATTGAAAATCAATCAAATTCAATTTATGAAAATAAATTTGAATTGTTTAAAAATAATATTGAAAATTATTTAACAAATGAAATAAATGAAATAATCGCTATTTTTAATGATGAATATAAAAAGACTTATCAATATTTAAAAAATAAATCTAATAGTAATTATAAAGATACAATGTATCAAATTTCAAACATTAATGATAACTTTATTAATAATGTATTAAATATGACAAATGAATTTAATAAAAAAATAAAAGTTTCATATGAAAATGATATTTTAATTTATTTCAAAGATAATTTATATAAAACAAATTTTGATAGTAATTTTAATCAATTTTATGATAATTTATATTTATTTTCAAATAATTTAAATAATTTATGTATAGAAAAAACTGAAAATGATAAATTAGAATTTTTCTCTTTTATTAATGAAAATATTTATAATAATTTCGAAATTATTTTTAAAAATTTTTCTACAAACATTTCTAAAACTTATTTAACAGATTTAGTTAATAAAGTTTATAATTATAAATTTAAAAATATTTTTGATTATATAAAATTATTACTTTTTGATATGAATGAAATTATAAAAACATATTTTCAAATTCCAGAATTTACTCATATTTATGATAATTCAAAAGAAACAATTTTAAATTTATATGAAAAATTATCTTCAAATATAAAAACTATTTCAATTGAAAATATAAATAATATTTCCAATTTTTATATTAATAATATAATATCAGAAAGTACTTTAAATATATTAAATAATTATGAAGAAAATTTAATTGAATTATTAAATGAAAAAAATTATTTAAAAAATTTGGGAATTTTATCAAATTTAATTCCAAAAGAATTTTCATCAATAGTTAAAAACAAAATGATAAATTTAATGAAAACAAATATAAATAATAATGAATTAAATAATCTTATTAATTTATTCACTAATGTAATTAATAATGATATAATTTCAATTCAACAATATTTAAATTCATTAAAAAATAATGTAACTACATTAATAAATACTAAATCAATTCAAAAAAATCCTGAAACTTTTATGAGAATAAAAACCAAAATGGATTTTTATTTAAATTCTTTTTTACCTCAATTTCAAACTAAATTTATTTATAATAATTATGATAAAAAAAATACTTATCTCGAAAATATTTTTAATTCAATTCTTCCTTATTTTGATAATATTTTTTCATCTGATAATGATGTTGATAAAGAAAAAATAAATAATGTTAAAAATGTTTTAGATTCTTTTGAAAAATATAATATTCAATTGAAAGAACTTTTAAAATCTGAAGAAAATATTGAAATTAGTAAAAGAGCATTTGATAATATAAATAACTTAAAAACAGAAATAAAAAATAATATTTTAGAAGATTTTTCTAATTTAGAACAAATTATTTTAAATGATTCTAAAACATTTAATTTAGATTTAAATGATGAAAATGAATCAAATAGAAATTTAAATGAAGTTGATATTCCTAATATTAATACAGCATTAAATTTATATGAAAAAAATTATAATTATTTATCAAATAATCTAAAAAATTTAAATGAAATTTTAATTCTTCAAAACGAATATCAATCTTTTATTGATTTAATAAATTTTAGTATTGGAAATTTAACAAATCCTTTCCAACAATTTTTATTTTTAGTAAAAAATGATTTAACTGAAGAACAATTTTCAAATTTTAATTCTTTATTATATGAACAATCTGATGATATGATTAATCAAGCAGAAAATTATTTAAATAAAGAATCTGAAATAATTGATTCAATTTTAAATATTTTATCAAATGATTATCAAGAAATTTATAATAATATAAAAACAGAAATTAAATCTAAAATAGATACATCTATTTTATATATTTATGATATTATTTTTAATAATGTTAAAGAAATAGATTATTTTGATAATGATAATGAAGAAAATATTGCAAAATATTCTTATACAACTTTTAATACAGATAATTTTGTTAATTTCACAAGTCAAATATCAAAAATTGAATTTGATGATAAAATGAAATTATATTATGGAAATGATTATAAATTTTATATTATTCTTTCTGTTCATAATAAAATTAATATGTCTTTGATTTATGAAACTTCTTCAATTAAAACTAGTTTAAATGGAATTATTTCTGATACAGAAATTAATATTAATTCTATTCATGATTATAAAAATGAAAAAATGAATTTAACTATAGATTATAATAAATATGAATCTAATTATTCTACAATTATAAGTAAAAGAAAACAAAATTGTATTAAAAAATCATTTTGTGATTTTAAATGTCAAAAATGTGATTTAGATTGGGAAGATGAAATATTTGATTATAATATAGAAAAAAATATAGAAAATTTCAAAACAAATTCTCAATAATTTTAATTAATAAATAACAATAGAAAATTTTAATGAAAAAATGTAAATAAATTTAGATTATAAAATTTTAAATTATTTATTTATTTTATTATATAATTTAATTAAAAATTGAAATAAATAATTAATTATATATTAACTTTAAGCCAAATTTCACTATTTTTAACACTATTTTTTAATTGAATTTGTGCAAATTTTTTCATCATTTCATACATAGAAATTTTTAAATCTTTAAAAAATTTATAAACTTCAACAGAATAATATTCTTTTAATATTTTAAGAATAATTTCTAAATTTGCAATATCATTTTTTTTTGATTCTAAATCTTTTTGATATTTTGCTTTTAAACTTTCACTATCTTTAAATTTTAATTTATCAAAAAAGCTTTTTTTTCCTCTTTCTAAATTTCTAATTTTTTCTTGAATTTCATTAGTTTGTATTTGTAAAGAAGAAATATTTTTTCTCATTTTAATAAAAGTATTTAAACAATCTTTCATAGCAATAATATCAATTTCAGCTTGATTTAACCAATTTAAAATTGAATTATAAGGATTTTTAATATTATTTTTATAATAAACAATAGCTTGACTTAAATTTGGATTATTGCTATTAAAAAAAATAAGTTTTGAATAATCACGTTCAATATATTCAGAAACAGCAACTTTTTCATATTCTTCATATGCTTTAAAAACTTTTGTACTATTATTTAAATATTTATCTTTAATATCAGCTAAATTTTTAATTATTTCTTTTTTATTTTTTATTTTTTCTAAAAATTTATCAAGATATTGAAAAGAATATTGCATTTGTTGATCAGTGAATTCAATTTGTTTTTTATTAGCTAAATAAGATTTAATATAATTATTATAATTATCTTTTATTTGTTCATAAGAAAAAGCAGGTAATTTTGCAATATTTTGAACATCTTTTAAATTCGGTGAAAAAAATTGTTTTACTTCTTCTGATTCCATCAACCAAGGATATTTAATAATTTGATAGCAAAAACAATCTAAAGTAAATAATCTTTTAACTATAGTTTTAGAATCAGTATTATTCATAATTTGTTTTTTTGGAATTGCAGGTAAATAAATTCCTGGCCATCTTTGTGATAATTTAGAATGAAGAGCATCAAATTCTTTGTAACGTCTAATTACTTCACCATTTATTAAAGTTCCTTTTATTATATATGTTATATGACTTCCTTCAGAAGAAGGTTTTTCAATAAAAATTTTTCTTTTATTTATTAATTCTTCTTTATTATCTATTCTTGTTAATAAATCTTTTGTTTTATTTTCTGCTTCTATTATTTTTTCTTTATTGTTTTCGTTTTCATTTTCGTTTTCATTTTCAATGTCATTTTCATTGTCATTTTGATCTAAAATTTCTTCTTCATCTAATAAGTTCTGATTAAAATAATTATTTTGATTGTTGTTATTATTGTTTTGGTTATTATTTTGGTTTTGATAATATTGATTTTGATTATCATAATCATATTGATTGTTATTATTTTGATCATAATTGTAATTATTATTATCATTATCATAAATATTATTATTATTATTGTTATCATAATCATTATAATCGTCTTTCATATTTAAAATAAATAATTTATTTATTATTTAAAGATAAATTTAAATTTTTACAATTAAAATAAAATTAATTTTTTTCTTTAAAATAATTTTATATTTTATTTATCATAAAATCATTTTTATATTTAATCAATAATATTAAAAATTTTAATAAAAAATTAAAATTTTCATATTTTTATGTTTAATTAGTTTTTTTCTTTTTATTTATCATTTTTTAAATAATTATTTTAAAGATTAATTAAATAAAAAATTTATTTTTTAAATCATTTAATTAAAAAAATAATAAAAAAACTTTTTATTTTTATATTTACATATTATTTATATTTTTACTTAATATTTAGGAATAAAAGCACTTTTTATTCTTTCATGAATATTTACATTATTTATAATTGTTTTATTATAAGTATTTTTATTATCCTTTTTTTTATTTTTAATATTATTTTTTATTTCATTAGATTGAGATCTATTATGATTTTTATTTATTATTTTCTTTTCTTTTTTTTTATAAGGAATTTTGTTATTATCTTTTTTATTTACATTTTTCCTAAAAATATTTTTTCCACTATTACTTTCTTCAATTAATTTTTTACTTTCATTTCTATATTTTAAAAATAAATCAACAAAACTTTTTTCAAATATATTTTCATCTTTACTTTTATATAATTTATTTTTAAAAATTCTATCATTATTAATAAAAAATTTGTTAATATTTTCATTTAAATTATTTTTATTATTATTATTACTTTCAATTGAATTAAAACTTTTATTTCTTTGATGTTCAATTAAATTTTTATTTTCAGGTGAATAATTATTTTGACAAAAATCAAATCTTCTATTATTATATTCAGTTACATACATATTATTTGGTTTTTTTAAAAAATTTATATTTCTATAATTATTATGATTTAAATTAAAAATAATATTATCTCCACTATTATTATTTAATAATTTATTATTTAAACTCATTTTATTTAAAGTTTCATCAGATAAAAAACTATAAACATCCTTATTATTATTATTTATTAAATATTTTGAAGCATCTAATTCAATATTATCTTGTCTAATTCTTTTTTCTTCTAATTTTAATTTGTTTTTAAAACTTTCATTATACATTCTATTTGCAACTTCTTTAATATATTTCATAGGTTTTTTTGGAATTTTTTTACATAAATTTTCTTCTTCTTTTTCTTTCATTTTTAATAATTTATTTTTTTCTTTTATTTGCTCTTCAATTTTTCTTTTATGATTTTGTTCAAAAGTTTTAAAACGTTTTTTATAGATTTTATTCCATTCTTTTTCACTATATTTTTTATTTGATAAATTTAAATTTCTATTTTTTTTTATTCTTTTTTTATTCTCTTGTAATTTTTGTTTTGTATTATTATCATCACTAATTAAATGATTATTAGTTTTATCTTCATATTTTTTTATTTCATTTAAATTATTTAAATCTTCTATTAAATTTTTTTCATTTGATTTTCTTTTTAAAATATCAAATTTCATATTATTTAAAAGTTGTTCATTATTATTTAATTTTAAATTAGAATAATCTTTATTTAATGGCAAATTTAAATTTTTTAAATATTCACTACGAAATCTATTATTTTCAATATTATTATTTATAAAATTAGATGAATAAATATTATTATTTGTTTCATTTCCACCTGTTTTAGTTGTAATATTATTATTATTTTCATTTAGAGAATATTTATTATTATTATTAATTTTTTCATTATTATTAAATAATTTAAACCTTTCTGAATTATTATTAAAGTTTTGAGATAATATTGTTATTCCATTTGTTGATTCGATTTTATTATTTTTTATAAATCTTTCTAATATTCCTTTATATAAAACATTATTATCATTCAAATACATATATTTTTTTATAATTATATAATTAATTTCTTATAATAAATAAAATTTAATTAATTTTATATTATAATAAATATATAAAATAAAATTATTATATATATTAATAACATAAAAAATGTTAATATAATATTTATTAAAATAATTTTTTTTTAGAAATAATTTAATTTCTAAAATAAAAAATATTTATTTATTATTTTTTAAGGAGAATTTTGATTTTCATATTGTTGTTGATTATAAAAAGGTGCAAAATATAAATAATTATTTGTTAAATATCCATAATAATTATTATAGAAAAACTGATTATTTTTTTTACTTTTTTTATTATTAATCTCATCAATTGTTAATAATTTCATTTCTTTAAAATTATTTATCCTTAAATAAGTTTTTCCTTCTAATTCAATCTTTTCAAAATTTTTATTATCTTTTATTAATTCAAGAATTTTTTCAGCAGAAACATTATTATTTGCTAAATTTCTATATTTTACAATATCATCTATTTTTATTATTCCTGATTCTCCTAATCTATAACGTAAATATAAATCTTTGTTTAAATTTTGTTCTCCAAACATTTCTTCTAAATAATTTAATATATCTTTATCATCTTTTAATATAGGTGGAGCTGAAAAAGTTTTGTAATTATTATTTTGATACATAATATTTTTATTAAACATATTTATATCATCAAATTTATTTCCTCCAATTTTTTTTTTTTGGAAATTTTTTTTGTTGTCATTATTTTTATAATTTTTGTTGTTATTATTATTATATTTTCCTGATTTATTATAATTTTTATTATAATAATTATTTTTTTTATTTTCTTTTTTCATATTATTATCAAAATTATTAAATTTATTAGAATCTTTTTCATATTGAATATTAATTTCGATATTATTTTTATTTGCGTAATCTAAAAAATCTTGACCTTTATTTTTTTTATTTGGTTTATTTTCTTTTTTATCTTTTTTATTATTATTTTTGGTTTGATTGCTGAAGACTGATTTATCAATGGTTAAATTTTTCATTTGATTTTGAATTTCTGGGTCTAATGGTTCATCTTTTTCTTCTTCTTCTGGTTGATTATTGTTTTCTTCTTCTTTATTTTTTATGTTTTGTTCTTCAGCACTCATTGATAAATAATATAAAAATTTATATCTTTAAATTTTAAATTATTTTTATTTAAATTAAAAGTAAATTTAATTTGATAAATAAATAAATAAAATAATAATAAATTATATAAATTAAATATTCAAATATAATAAAAAATAAAATTAAGAATCATTTTTTGCTTTAAAAAAATAAAAAATCGTTTATTTTTAAATTATTTAAAATGAAAATAATTAAAATTAATAATTATTCTTTAATTTAATACTTATTTTTATTTAATATATTATTATATTTAATTTATATTATTTTTTTGCAAATTATAATAATTTTTTAATTATTATTTTTATTTTTAATTATTTTTTATTTTAAACTAAAAATTAATTTTTAAAAATTAAAAAAAAATTTTTCAAAAATTCAAAAATATTTAAAAATTTATATATATTTAGTTAATATTAAATTGATTTATATAAAAATAATAAAAATATAATAAATAACAAATTAATGACCGAAAAAAAACCAAGAAATAAAACATTTGTAACAAAATTAAATTTAAAAAATAATGATGATTTTATTTATGATAATAAAATTGAAAATTCAAATAGATCATCTAATAGTAATAATTTAAAAACAAATTTTATTTTATTAAACAAAGAAGAAAATAATAAAAATTATAATAATCAAAATTTAAATTTTGGAGAATCAAATATTTATTTAGATAAAAATGAGAAAAAAAAAGATAAAGAAATAATTTATAATCTTACTGATATATTATCTGATAATGAAAAGATGAAATTTATTTATGAATATTATAAATATTCTTATCCAAATGATAAAAAATTATTTTCTAATGAAAATTTAAAAATTTTTTTATTTACAAAATTAAATAAAGGACAATCTTTACATTGTAATATTTTAAAAAGAAATAACAATTTTTATTTATATTCAAATTTATCAGAACATTTTATTTTAAGTGCTTTTCCTATTAAATTTAAATTACGAAAAAATTATGTAATTTCTTTATTATATGATAATGAAAATAATTTAGATAATTCTAATATAATTGCACAATTTCATGGAGATTTATTAAAAAAAAATTTTATTTTATTTGATAATGGAATAAGTCCTAAATCAAAAGAATATAAAAAAAATAAAGAAGATGAAAATTTAAGAAAATATTTAATGGAAATTAAATTTGATTTATTTAAACAATTTAATAGAGCAAAAATTTATATTCCAAATAGTCATTATAAAAATAACAAATTCTTAAATAAAAATATAGATAAAAATGATAAATTAAGTAAAATAAATGATAATTCTATAAATATTTATGAAACAGAAATACCAGAATATAATAAAATGAACAATAAATATTATCAAAAATTTTCAAATAGAGTTAAAATGTCATCATCTACTAATTTTAAAATTATTGAAAATATTATTGAAGAAAATCAAAATAATTTAATATCAAATAAAATTAATAATAATAAAAAAAAACGAGTAATATTAGAATCAGGAAAAATAAATGATAAATCATATACTATGGATTTTCAATATCCATTATCTCCATTAGAAGCTTTCGGAATATGTTTATCTTTTTTAATTTAAAGATAATATATTGTATATTTATTCACATTTTATAAAATATATATATAATATTTATTAAATATAAATTTAATTTTATTTATATAAATTAAATTATATATTAATATAATATTTATTTCAAATATGCATTAAAATTTATTAAATAATTTGAATTAAACAAATATTTTTATAAAATTATTAATGTTAGTTTTTAAAAACATATA
>JAEEGK010015571.1_pt1 | contig 16829 bp, 26 predicted proteins | sample 8958771 | NCBI WGS metagenome assembly JAEEGK01 (sample SAMN16246547, study PRJNA631951) | gut metagenome | biome: gut microbiome; feature: rumen; material: SC-attached | host: Bos | place: Iran: Karaj | collected 2018-10 | reverse complement strand
GATGAACTCCTGTCGTCCATGACAGAGAGACTCTCCCCAGAGACATCCCTCCTCCCCCTGCTTCACCAATAACGCGCATGACGTCATGGAGATGCGTGGAGCATGAGCCGTTAGTGAAGATTTTTCACTTATAATTTCTCACTTTACACTTTTTATTGTACCTTTGTGCCCAGAAACACAGCAAACGACATGAAACGCATCATTTCTCTCCTTACATTATATATATATATAGGGGCCACAGCCGTGGCGCAGTTCCAGAATCCCGTCACCATGACTGCCACACAGAAAAAGGTGGCGGACGACGCTTTGGAGATTGTCTTCCAAGGGAGCGTCGAGGCCGGATGGCACGTCTATGGAACAGACATTGCCGACGGCGGGCCGACACGTGCCGAGCTGACCCTGGAGAAGCAGAAGGGCCTCAAGCCCGACGGCAAGCTCCGTGCGACCGGCAAGGTGCATAGGGCGATGGACGACATGTTCGGGATGGAGGTCAGCTATATGGAGGGCACGGCATCCTTCTCCCAGCGCTTCATCATCACCGAGCCGGAGTACGAAGTGGCGGGCTACCTGACCTACGGCGCCTGCAACGACGAGAACTGCATCCCGCCAACCAACGTGGAGTTCAGCTTCAAGGGGACAGCCTCTCCTAAATCCTCCCCAAAAGGGGAGGACTTGCAGAAGGCAGAACCCTCCGAGACCTCAAACATCTCCGAGCCCTCCCCGTCTCCCGATAACTCTGAAAACTCAGAATCCTCCGATAACTCAGAAAACTCAGAACTCTCCGAGAGCCCGGAACCCTCCGTCGGTGGGGTAGGGGAAGCGCTTTGGGTCCCTGTCGTGGATGAACTGAAAGCCTTCGAGGCCTCCGCTCTTGGTGGGGCGGAAGATGGGGGGAGCAGAAGCCTCTGGTCCATCTTCCTCTTGGGCGTGCTCGGCGGACTCATCGCCCTGCTCACGCCCTGCGTCTGGCCCATCATCCCCATGACGGTGAGCTTCTTCCTGAAACGCGCCGAGGACAAGAAGAAAGGCCTTCGCGACGCCATCACCTACGGCATCAGCATCGTCGTCATCTACGTCCTGCTGGGCCTCCTCGTGACGCTCATCTTCGGCGCCAGCGCGTTGAACGCCCTCAGCACAAACGCCGTCTTCAACATCTTCTTCTGCCTCATGCTCCTCGTCTTCGGCGCAAGTTTCCTCGGAGGCTTCGAGATAACGCTCCCCAGCAGCTGGACAAACGCCGTGGACAAGAAGTCGAGCAGCACGACGGGCCTGCTGAGCATCTTCCTCATGGCCTTCACCCTGAGCCTGGTCAGCTTCTCATGCACGGGCCCCATTATCGGCTTCTTGCTCGTCGAGGTCAGCACAACCGGCTCCCTCCTCGCACCGACCATAGGCATGCTGGGCTTTGCCCTGGCTCTCGCTCTGCCCTTCACCCTCTTTGCTCTCTTCCCGGCTTGGCTCAAGCAGATGCCCAAGAGCGGCAACTGGATGAACTGCATCAAGGTCTGCCTCGGCCTGCTCGAGATAGCCTTTGCCTTGAAGTTCTTCAGCGTGGCCGACCTCGCTTACGGCTGGCATCTGATGGACAGGGAAGTCTTCCTCTGTCTGTGGATCGTCATCTTTGCCTTGATGGGCGCTTATCTCATTGGCTGGATACGCTTCCCGCACGACGAGGACGAGTACGACGAGATGGGCGAGGTCGTCCAAAGGCCGCGAACCAGCGTGATTCGCTTCTTCATGGCCCTTGCCGCCTTTGCCTTCGCCATCTATATGGTGCCCGGGCTTTGGGGCGCTCCCTGTAAGGCAGTCAGCGCTTTCGCTCCTCCGATGAGCACGCAGGACTTCCGGCTCGGAGACGCTTCGGTGGAGGCGCGATTCAACGACTACGACGAGGGAATGGCCTACGCCAAGGCTCACGGAATGCCGGTGATGCTCGACTTTACCGGCTACGGCTGCGTCAACTGCCGTAAGATGGAGGCAGCCGTGTGGACAGACCCGCAAGTGGCTGACCTCATGAGAGAGGAGTATGTGCTCATCACACTCTATGTCGACGAGAAAACGCCTCTGCCAGAGAAGGTTACGGTGCAGGAAAATGGCTCCGCCGTCACGCTCCGCACCGTTGGCGACCGCTGGAGCTACCTGCAGCGCAGCAAGTTCGGCGCCAATGCCCAGCCCTTCTATGTCCTGATTGACAACGCCGGGCATCCTCTCACAGGCTCGTACTCCTATAATGAGGATGTGGCAGCTTATCGAGCCTTCCTCGAAGAAGGTCTTCAGAACTTCCGGAAATAAGTCTTTCTGAATCAGGGATTTCCCTCTCCGGCACATGACGTTCTGGAAACGCAGTTTGCGTCTCAAGAAACGCAAGTTGCAAATGCCCGTACGCAAACTGCATTTCTGCATACGCAGCTTGCGTATCAAGATATAAACGAGGGGCGGTGATAATTACAGGAGCAGGAAAGAATCTTTCTTGTAGACGCGGTTGTTTTTCGCTCCCTTCTTCATCCGTTTTTCTTGAAGTGGATGATAACCGGAAAAGCACGCGAAATGTACTTAAAAAGCGCCCCAAACTGTTAAATTATCTTAAAAGTGCAGTTTTTAGGCGCATTTAGGGCCTTTTTCGAGATGTGAGGGATTGCCATTTAAATAAAAAGTCGTACCTTTGCACCCCGAATGCCCCCAATGGGTGCGATTCTATACATTATAGATAATAATACATAATATATATAATTTAAAACAACAAAACAATGCCTACAATTCAACAATTGGTCAGAAAAGGCCGTACGGTGTTGGTAGACAAGAGCAAGAGCCCCGCTCTGGACAACTGTCCTCAGCGTCGTGGCGTCTGTGTTCGTGTTTACACCACAACACCTAAAAAGCCTAATTCCGCGATGCGCAAGGTCGCACGCGTGCGTTTAACAAACTCAAAAGAAGTGAACAGCTACATTCCCGGAGAGGGTCACAATCTGCAGGAGCACAGCATCGTGCTGGTTCGCGGCGGCAGGGTGAAGGATCTCCCCGGTGTACGTTATCACATCGTTCGCGGTACGCTCGACACCGCTGGCGTAGCAGGTCGCACCCAGCGTCGTTCCAAGTACGGAGCAAAGCGTCCCAAACAAAAGTAATTAACCCGTTTTGGCTTGTAAGTAAGGTTGAGTAAATGTTCCGGAGGGAACGTTGAAGACCAGGAAAGACAACCCTGAACAAAAACAAACAAAACAATGCGTAAAGCTAAACCAAAGAAAAGAATCATCCTTCCCGATCCCGTATTCGGCGACGTGAAGGTGTCTAAGTTCGTCAATCACCTGATGTATGACGGCAAGAAGAGCATTTCGTACGAGATCTTCTACAATGCTCTCGAGATTGTGAAGACCAAGATGGCCAACGAGGAGAAGGACTCTCTCACCATTTGGAAGGAAGCCCTCGACAAGATCACTCCTCAGGTCGAAGTAAAGAGCCGCCGTATCGGTGGTGCCACATTCCAGGTTCCTACTGAGATCCGCCCCGACCGCAAGGAGAGCATCTGCATGAAGAACATGATCCAGTTCGCTCGCAAGCGCGGTGGTAAGACCATGGCCGACAAGCTCGCTGCCGAAATCATGGACGCCTACAATGAGCAGGGCGGCGCATTCAAGCGCAAAGAAGATATGCACCGTATGGCCGAAGCTAACCGTGCATTCGCTCACTTCCGCTTCTAATAACTAAATGACTATTTACTTCAAACGATTAGTTCTCATTTAGATTATTTGGATTAAAAAGAATGGCAAAGCAAGATTTACATTTGACGCGTAACTTCGGTATCATGGCCCATATTGATGCCGGCAAGACAACTACCTCCGAGCGTATCCTCTTCTACACGGGCAAGACCCACAAGATAGGCGAGGTGCACGAAGGCGGTGCCACTATGGACTGGATGGAACAGGAGCAGGAGCGTGGCATCACGATTACCTCCGCTGCTACCACAGCATACTGGAACTATGGCGGCAACAAGTACAAGTTCAACCTGATCGACACTCCGGGACACGTGGACTTCACTGCTGAAGTGGAGCGTTCACTGCGCGTGCTCGACGGAGCCGTGGCTACCTACTGTGCAGTAGGCGGCGTTGAGCCCCAGTCCGAGACCGTTTGGCGTCAGGCCGATAAGTACAATGTGCCTCGTATGGGTTACGTCAACAAGATGGACCGCTCCGGTGCCGACTTCTTCGAGGTTGTACGCCAGATGAGGGAAGTCCTGGGTGCAAATCCTGTTGTTGTGGCACTCCCTATCGGTGCTGAAGAGAACTTCAAGGGCATCGTCGACCTCCTCAGGATGAAAGCTATCCTGTGGCACGACGAGACGATGGGTGCCGAGTACGACGTCGAGGATATTCCAGCCGACATGAAGGACGAGTGCGACGAATGGCGCGCTAAGCTCGTGGAGGCAGCTGCTGAACAGGACGAGGCTCTCATGGAGAAGTACTTCGAGGACCCCGACTCTGTAACAACAGAGGAAATCATCGCTGCTATCCGTAAGGGAACCCTCGCTCTCAACATCGTGCCCATGACTTGCGGCTCTTCGTTCAAGAACAAGGGTGTGCAGACACTGCTCGACTATGTCTGCATGTTCCTTCCCTCTCCTCTGGACACTCCTGCCATCGAGGGCGTCAACCCCGAGACAGGCGAGACGGAGACACGTCAGCCCAGCGAGGACGAGAAGACAGCAGCCCTTGCGTTCAAGATCGCAACCGACCCGTATGTAGGCCGTCTGACCTTCTTCCGCGTCTATAGCGGTAAGGTGCAGGCTGGCTCCTACATCTACAACGTTCGTAGTGGCAAGAAAGAGCGCGTGAGCCGCCTCTTCCAGATGCACTCCAACCACCAGAACCCTGTCGACGAAATCAGCGCAGGCGATATCGGCGCAGGTGTGGGCTTCAAGGACATTCACACCGGTGATACCCTCGCTGACGAGAATGCACCCATCACGCTCGAGTCCATGGACTTCCCCGATCCCGTTATCGGCATCGCCGTTGAGCCCAAGACTCAGAAAGATCTCGACAAGCTCAGCAACGGACTTGCAAAGCTTGCCGAAGAAGACCCGACCTTCACTGTTCGCACAGACGAGCAGAGCGGCCAGACCGTCATCAGCGGTATGGGTGAGCTTCACCTCGACATCATCATCGACCGCCTGAAGCGCGAGTTCAAGGTAGAGTGCAACCAGGGCAAGCCCCAGGTGAACTACAAGGAAGCCATCACAACAACCGTCAACCATCGCGAGGTTTACAAGAAGCAGTCCGGTGGTCGCGGTAAGTTCGCCGACATCATCGTGAACGTAGGTCCCGTTGATCCTGACTTCACTCAGGGAGGTCTGCAGTTCATCAACAGCGTGACCGGCGGCAACATCCCCAAGGAGTTCATCCCCAGCGTTCAGAAGGGCTTCGAGGCTGCCATGAAGAATGGTGTGCTCGGCGGCTTCCCCATGGACAGTCTGAAGGTAGAGCTCGTGGACGGCAGCTTCCATCCCGTTGACTCTGACCAGCTCTCGTTCGAGCTCGCTGCTCAGATGGCATACAAGGCATGCTGCGCTAAGGCAAAGCCCGTACTCATGGAGCCCATGATGAAACTGGAAGTCGTTACTCCGGAAGAGAACATGGGTGACGTAATCGGCGACCTCAACAAGCGTCGCGGACAGGTGGAGGGAATGGATTCCACTCGCACCGGCGCCCGCCTCGTGAAGGCAATGGTTCCTCTCGCAGAGATGTTCGGCTATGTAACCGCTCTGCGCACCATCACCTCAGGTCGCGCTACCAGTTCAATGACCTACGACCACCACGCACCCGTGAGCGCAGGTATCGCTAAGAGTGTTCTCGAAGAAATGGGAGGTCGCGTAGATCTGGTATAACAAGAAAAGAAGGATAGGGTCACCTGCAAGCATATGACTCTTTGTGGATGATACCCTATCCCCTATACATTATTAATATATATAATAGTTAAAGAAATGAGTCCAAAGATTAGAATCAAACTGAAGTCTTACGACCACAATCTGGTCGACAAGTCCGCAGAGAGGATTGTCAAGACTGTAAAGGAAACAGGTGCTGTAGTAAGCGGACCGATTCCCCTGCCCACACGCAAGAGAATCTTCACCGTCAACCGCTCTACATTCGTCAACAAGAAGAGCCGCGAGCAGTTCGAGCTGAACAGCTACAAGCGTCTCGTTGACATCCACAGCTCCAGCGAAAAGACTATCGACGCCCTCATGAAGCTTGAGCTTCCCAGCGGCGTAGAAGTAGAGATTAAGGTGTAATACCACATTATTTATTAATTTATAACAACAGAAATGCCAGGATTATTAGGAAAGAAAATCGGAATGACTTCCGTTTTCAGTGCCGAGGGTAAGAATGTACCATGCACTGTTATCGAATTGGGTCCTTGTGTTGTTACTCAGATCAAAAGCGAAGAGAAGGATGGCTACAATGCCGTTCAGCTCGGCTTCGAAGAGGCTAAGGAGAAGAACACCACTGCTCCTCTCATGGGCCACTTCAAGAAGGCAGGAGTAACACCCAAGAGACACTTGGCCGAGTTCACAGGTTTCGATCAGGAACTGAATTTGGGTGACACCATCACCGTCGAGCTGTTTGCTGACAGCGCTTTCGTTGATGTGATAGCTACCTCTAAGGGTCGTGGTTTCCAGGGCGTAGTAAAGCGTCATGGTTTCGGCGGCGTAGGTCAAACTACTCACGGTCAGGACGACCGTCTGCGTAAGCCAGGTTCTATCGGTGCCTGCTCATATCCCGCGAAAGTGTTCAAGGGAATGCGTATGGGCGGCCAAATGGGCGGCGATCGTGTGACTACACACAACCTGCAAGTGTTAAAGGTAATTCCCGAACACAACCTCCTCCTCATCAAGGGTAGTGTTCCCGGATACAAAGGTTCAATCGTAAGCGTTATCAAGTAATGGAATTAAGTGTATTAAATATCAAAGGTCAGGAGACAGGACGTAAGGTCGCTCTCAATGATGCCATTTACGCTATTGAGCCTAACGACCATGCAATCTATCTTGACGTGAAGCTCATCATGGCCAATCAGCGCCAGGGAACAGCTAAGTCTAAGGAAAGAAGCGAAGTAAGTGGTTCAACCCGCAAGCTCGGCCGTCAGAAAGGCGGTGGCGGTGCTCGTCGCGGTGACATCAACTCTCCCGTACTCGTAGGCGGCGGCCGTGTGTTCGGTCCCAAGCCTCGCGATTATAGTTTCAAACTCAACAAGAAGGTTCGTCAGCTCGCTCGTAAGTCTGCCCTCGCATACAAGGCTCAGGAGAATGCCCTGGTCGTTGTAGAGGACTTCACTTTCGATGCTCCCAAGACGAAAGCGATGGTTGAAATCTTAAAAAATCTTAAAGTTTCAGACAAGAAGGCTCTTATTGTCATGCCAGGTGCGGATAAAGTCGTATATTTGTCAGCTCGAAACATCGAACGCGTTCAGGTTATGGCCGCAACTGCACTCAACACCTATAAGGTTTTGAACGCAGATGTCATGGTTGTGGCTGAAAGCGCTCTCGCTGTCATCGATGGAAACTTAACCAAATAAGTAGTCGAAACAGTTATGGGATATATCATTAAACCTCTGGTCACTGAGAAGATGACCGGTATCAGCGAGAAGCAGAACAAGTTCGGCTTCATCGTTCGCCCTGAGGCTAACAAGATTGAGATCAAGAAGGAAGTTGAAGCACAGTATAACGTTACCGTTACTGACGTCAATACTTGTGTCTATGGCGGCAGGAACAAGAGCCGCTACACTCGTTCCGGTCTCATCAAGGGACGTACCAACGCATTCAAGAAGGCAATCGTAACCCTCAAGGAAGGCGATGTTATTGATTTTTATAGCAACATTTAATAGAAGATGGCAGTACGTAAATTTAAGCCCACAACACCGGGCCAAAGACACAAGATTATAGGTACCTTCGAAGAAATTACTGCATCGGTACCTGAGAAGTCTCTCGTTTGCGGTAAGCGCTCTACAGGTGGTCGTAACAATTCAGGTAAGATGACCGTGCGCTATATCGGTGGAGGTCACAAGCAGAAGTTCCGCTTCATTGACTTCCGACGTGAGAAGGATGGTGTTCCCGCCGTCGTTAAGACAATCGAGTACGATCCCAACCGCTCAGCGCGTATCGCACTCCTGTTCTACGCCGACGGAGAAAAGCGTTATATTATTGCTCCCAACGGACTGAAGGTGGGTGCCACTGTGATGAGTGGTGCCGAAGCAGCTCCCGAAATCGGTAATGCTCTGCCCCTGCAGAACATCCCTGTTGGTACTGTAATCCACAACATCGAGCTTCGTCCTGGTCAGGGCGCTCTGCTCGTTCGTTCCGCTGGTAACTTCGCTCAGCTGACTTCACGCGAAGGTCGTTACTGTGTTATCAAGCTTCCTTCTGGAGAGACCCGTCAGATTCTCTCTGCCTGCAAGGCAACAGTAGGTAGTGTAGGTAACTCCGATCACGCTCTGGAAAGTTCCGGCAAGGCAGGTCGCTCTCGCTGGATGGGACGTCGCCCACACAACCGTGGCGTTGTCATGAATCCCCACGACCATCCCATGGGTGGTGGTGAAGGTCGCCAGTCTGGTGGTCATCCTCGTTCGCGTAAGGGCTTGTATGCTAAGGGACTCAAGACTCGTGCTCCCAAGAAGCAGTCCAACAAGTATATTATCGAGAGATGTAATAAGTAAACAAAAAGTTAGCTAGAATAAAACTATGAGTCGTTCATTAAAGAAAGGTCCGTATATCGAAGTCAGCCTCGAGAAGAAAATCGTCGCTATGAATGAAAGCGGTAAGAAGAACGTGGTCAAGACTTGGTCTCGCGCTTCTATGATCTCTCCTGATTTCGTAGGTCATACGGTTGCCGTTCACAACGGAAATAAGTTTATTCCTGTTTACGTTACTGAGAATATGGTTGGACATAAGCTTGGAGAGTTCGCTCCTACACGCAAGTTCGGTGGCCATGCTGGTAACAAGAAGAAGTAAGCAGGTGATTAATCGTTAATTATTATAGTAATAATATAATGGGAAAAAGAAAGAAATTAGCTGCTGAAGCAAGAAAAGAAGCTCGCAAAGCGCAAAGTTTCGCAAAGCTGAGGAATGTGCCTTCTTCTCCCCGCAAGATGAGATACGTGGTTGATTTGGTTCGCGGTATGGAGGTAAACAGAGCGTTGGGCACTCTGAAGTTCTGCGTTAAGGCAGCAAGTGAAGACGTTGAAAAGGTGCTTCGCTCGGCCATTGCCAATTGGGAACAGAAGAATGAGCGCAAAGCCGAAGAAGGTGAGCTCTATATTAGTAAGATCTTCGTGGACGAGGGTGCTACCCTCAAGCGTATGAGACCCGCTCCTCAGGGTCGTGGTTACAGAATCCGTAAGCGTTCTAACCATATCACGTTGTTCGTTGACACCAAGAATAAAGATTAAGGAAAAGTATGGGACAGAAAGTTAATCCAATAAGCAACCGCCTCGGTATTGTCCGTGGTTGGGATTCAAATTGGTACGGAGGTAAGGAGTTCGGTGAGTCTATCCTCGAGGATAGCAAGATCCGCAAGTACCTCGGCGCTCGCCTCGGTGACGCAAGCATTTCACGCATCGTCATCGAACGTACCCTCAAGATGGTGACTATCACTGTTTGCACTGCTCGTCCTGGTCTTATCATTGGTAAGGGTGGAGAGAAGGTTGATACCCTCAAGGAGGAGTTGAAGAAACTCACTCAGAAGGATGTTCAGATTAACATCTTCGAGGTTAAGAGACCCGAACTCGATGCAGTTATCGTCGCGAACAACATTGCTCGCCAAGTAGAAGGTAAGATCGCTTACCGTCGTGCTATCAAGATGGCTATCCAGAACACCATGCGTGCTGGTGCAGAAGGTATCAAGGTGCTGATTTCTGGTCGTCTCAATGGTGCAGAAATTGCACGTTCTGAGATGTTCAAGGAAGGTCGTACTCCTCTGCATACACTCCGTGCTGACATTGACTACTGCAAGTCAGAGGCTCTGACAAAGGTTGGTCTGCTCGGCATCAAGGTGTGGATTTGCCGTGGTGAGGTTTATGGCAAGAAGGATCTTGCTCCTAACTTCACTCAGCAGAAGGACAACGGTCGCGGTTTCGGCGGTGGTGACAGAAAGAACTTCCGTCGTAAGAAGAACAACAATCGCTAAAATTAGATTATCATGTTACAACCAAAAAGAACCAAATATCGCAGACCGCAAAAAGGTCGTTGCAAGGGCAATGCCATGCGTGGCAACCAGTTGGCTTTCGGCTCTTTCGGTATCAAGTCTCTTGAGACACACTGGATTACCGCTCGCCAGATTGAGGCTGCCCGTGTTGCTATGACACGTTACATGCAGCGTGAGGGACAGAGCTGGATTCGCATCTTCCCCGACAAGCCAATCACAAAGAAGCCCGCTGATGTTCGTATGGGTAAAGGTAAGGGTGATCCCGTAGGCTACGTGTTCCCCATTACTCCCGGTCGCATCATTTTCGAGATTGAAGGCGTTTCTTACGAGATCGCCAAGGAAGCACTTCGTCTGGCATCTCAGAAGTTGCCTGTTACAACGAAGTTCATTGTTAGACGTGATTACGACAAAAACGCATAATTATGAAGATTGCAGAAATTAAGGAGATGACTACTGCCGATTTGGCAGAGCGCATACAGACGGAGCAGGCTAACTACAAGCAGATGCTCCTGAACCATGCAGTATCACCCCTGGCAAACAGTGCACAGATTAAGGCTGCGCGTCGTGACATTGCACGCCTCAAGACCGTGCTTCGCCAAAGAGAGTTGAACAAATAATAAATGGTCTTAAACATGGAAGCAAGAAATTTAAGAAAGACGAGAACAGGTGTTGTCGTAAGCGACAAGATGGATAAGACCATTGTTGTAGCTGCGAAGTTTAAGGAGAAGCACCCCATCTATGGTAAGTTCGTTTCGAAGACTAAGAAGTATCATGCTCATGATGAGAAGAACGATTGCCATAAGGGTGACACCGTCCTGATTATGGAAACCCGTCCCTTGAGCAAGACCAAGAGATGGAGAGTAGTAGAAATCGTAGAAAGAGCTAAGTAATTATGATACAAGCAGAATCTAGATTAGTAGTTGCAGACAATAGCGGTGCAAAGGAAGCTATGTGCATTCGTGTGCTTGGTGGCACTCGTCGTCGCTATGCATCTGTAGGTGATGTGATTGTTGTATCTGTGAAGAGCGCAATCCCCACCAGTGAAGTTAAGAAGGGTGCAGTATCAAAGGCCTTGATTGTACGTACTAAGAAGGAAGTCCGTCGTGCTGACGGCTCCTACATTCGTTTTGATGATAACGCTTGCGTTCTCCTGAACAATGCAGGCGAGTTGCGTGGTAGTCGTATTTTCGGTCCTGTTGCTCGTGAGTTGCGTACCGCCAACATGAAGGTGGTTTCACTGGCACCCGAAGTTCTTTAATCAATTAATGATTTCAGTAATGAGTAAGTTACACATTAAGAAAGGCGATACAGTTTACGTCAACTCTGGCAACTGCAAGGGTCAGACCGGTAAAGTGTTACAGGTGCTCGTGAAGGAGCAGCGCGCCATCGTGGAGGGAGTCAATATGGTCAGCAAGAGCCAGAAGCCCAGCGCCAAGTTCCCTCAGGGAGGTATTGTTAAGCAGGAAGCTCCCATTCAAGTTTCAAAGCTCAATCCTGTTGTGGACGGCAAGGCTGTTCGTTCCAACGGTAAGGCTATGAATGTAACTGTTAAATAATAGGAGATGTTAATAATGGCAAATACTGCAAGCCTTAAGAAAGAATATGCCGAGCGTATTGCTCCTGCGCTGAAGAAGCAGTTCAACTACTCTTCAGCTATGCAGATTCCCGTTTTGAAGAAGATTGTTATCAATCAGGGTCTGGGAATGGCAACAGCTGACAAGAAGATTATCGACGTTGCTATCAACGAGCTCTCTGCCATCACTGGTCAGAAGGCTGTTGCTACTGTTTCCAAGAAGGACGTCGCTAACTTCAAACTGCGTAAGAAGATGCCTATCGGTGTCATGGTAACACTGCGTCGTGAGAGAATGTACGAGTTCCTCGAGAAGCTCGTTCGCGTTGCTCTTCCCCGTATCCGTGACTTCAAGGGTATCGAGAGCAAGTTGGATGGCCGCGGTAACTATACCCTTGGCATCCAGGAGCAGATTATCTTCCCCGAAATCAACATCGATACCATCGATCGCATTCTCGGTATGAACATCACGTTCGTTACCACAGCTAAGACCGATGAAGAGGGTTATGCACTGCTCAAGGAGTTCGGTCTTCCCTTTAAGAACGCTAAAAACGACTAAACAATATGGCAAAAGAATCAATGAAGGCCCGCGAGGTCAAGAGAGCTAAACTCGTGGCTAAGTATGCTGAGAAGCGTGCAGCGTTGAAGAAGATTGTGAATAGCGGCGATCCCGTTGAGGCATTCGAAGCAGCTCAGAAGCTGCAGGCAATTCCTCGCAACGCCAACCCCATCCGTCTTCACAACCGTTGCAAGCTCACCGGTCGTCCAAAGGGTTACATCCGCCTGTTCGGTCTTTCACGTATTCAGTTCCGTGAAATGGCTTCAAGCGGTCTCATCCCCGGCGTGAAGAAAGCGAGCTGGTAAAGTCCAGTCGTGCTTCCGGCAGGTTTAGGTGTAAATTCGCAACAAGATAGGTTTGAAGGAAAAAGTTCACTAGAGAACTTTGCAAACTTCTGCAGAGAAGTTCGCGAACTTCTGCAGAGAACTTTGGCAACTTCACTGGAGATGTTTCGAAACACTGAAGGAATCAAGGATGCACGCGACTGAGAAGAAATACATTATTTTAATATTGTCGGGAGAGTCCCGATCAATTAAATTTTAAATTATATGACAGATCCAATTGCAGACTATTTGACAAGATTGCGCAACGCAATTCAGGCCAAACACCGCGTAGTGGAAGTGCCTGCGTCAAATCTTAAGAAGGAGATCACAAAGATCCTCTTCGAGAAGGGCTACATCCTGAACTACAAGTTCGTGGAAGACGGCCCTCAAGGTACAATCAAGATTGCTCTGAAGTATGACGCCGTCAACAAGGTGAATGCTATCAAGAAGCTAATCAGAATATCCACGCCCGGTATGCGTAAGTACACCGGTTACAAGGATATGCCGAGAGTTATCAACGGACTGGGTATTGCTATCCTGTCTACATCTAAGGGTGTAATGACGAACAAAGAGGCTGCCGACCTCAAGATCGGTGGCGAAGTTCTTTGCTACGTTTATTAATTGAGGGAGGAATAATTATGTCAAGAATAGGTAAATTGCCCATAAGCATTCCTGCCGGAGTGACTATCAATGTCAGTGATGACAACAAGGTTACCGTAAAAGGCCCGAAGGGTGAAATGTCTCAAACCGTTGATCCTTCAATCAAGGTTAACATTGCAGACGGTGAGGTAACTTTCGAAATCGTTGAAGAAAACGACACTGTAGAGACAAAGCAGAAGCAGGCTTTCCATGGCCTCTACCGCTCTCTCATCAACAACATGGTTGTTGGCGTGTCTGAGGGTTACAAGAAAGAGATGGAACTTGTAGGTGTCGGCTATCGTGTCTCCAATCAGGGCAACCTCCTGGAGTTCGCACTCGGCTACACACACCCCATCCTTCTTCAGCTTCCCTCTGAAATCAAGGTAGAAACAAAGTCTGAGAGAAACCAGAATCCCCTGATCATCCTCGAGTCTTGCGACAAGCAGCTCCTCGGTCAGGTATGTGCTAAGATTCGCTCTTTCCGTAAGCCAGAGCCTTACAAGGGCAAAGGTATTCTGTTCGTAGGCGAGCAGATCCGCAGAAAGTCCGGTAAGTCAGCTGGTGCTAAGTAACCTTTAAAACTGTAAGATTATGACAACAAAATTAGAAAGACGAATCAAGATTAAGTACAGAGTTCGCAATAAGATTTCTGGTACTGCAGAGCGTCCCCGTATGTCTGTCTTCAGAAGCAACAAGCAGATATATGTACAGATAATTAATGATATGAATGGTACCACTTTGGTTAGCGCATCTTCTCTCGGCATGGAAACATGTCCCAAGAAGGAACAGGCTGCCAAGGTCGGCGAACTGGCTGCAAAGAAGGCTCTTGAAGCTGGCATTACCACAGTCGTGTTCGACCGTAATGGCTACCTCTATCATGGCAGAGTGAAGGAAGTTGCTGACGCAGCACGTAACGGTGGACTTAAATTCTAATGAATTATGGCAAATAAAGTTAAGATAAGCAGCGAAATGGAGCTGAAGGACAGACTCGTAGCAATCAACCGCGTAACCAAGGTTACAAAGGGTGGTCGCACGTTCACCTTCGCCGCTATTGTAGTTGTTGGTAACGAGAATGGTATCATTGGTTGGGGCCTTGGCAAGGCTGGTGAAGTCACCGCTGCTATCGCCAAAGGTGTAGAGTCAGCCAAGAAGAACCTGGTACAGGTCCCCGTCTATAATGGCACAGTACCTCACGAGGCTGCTGCTAAGTTTGGTGGTGCCGACGTGCTCATCATGCCTGCCTCTCATGGTACAGGTGTTGTGGCTGGTGGCGCTATGCGTGCCGTCCTCGACAGTGTTGGCATCACAGACTGCTTGGCTAAGTCAAAGGGTTCTTCCAACCCCCACAACTTGGTTAAGGCAACCATCGCAGCTCTCTCGCAGATGCGCGATCCCAAGACCGTTGCTGCCAACCGTGGTATCAGTGTAGAAAAAGTATTTAGAGGATAAGGAGGTAAAGTTATGGCAACTATCAAAGTACAGCAAGTAAGAAGCCGCATTCACGCACCTCGCACTCAGAAGGCTACTTTGGACACTCTGGGTCTGAGAAAGATGAATCAGGTTGTCGAGATTGAAGACAATGCCTCTAACCGTGGCTTGATTAAAACAGTTCATCATCTGGTAAAGGTGATTGACTGATAGTATTATGAACAATTAATGTCGATTATAATATGAAATTGAATAATTTGAAACCTGCTGCCGGTTCAACTCACAGTCGTAGAAGACTTGGTCGTGGTCCTGGTTCTGGTCTGGGTGGTACTTCTACCCGTGGCCATAAGGGTGCCAAGGCACGTTCCGGTTACAAGAAAAAGGTCGGTTTCGAGGGTGGCCAGATGCCTCTGCAGCGTCGTCTGCCTAAGTTCGGCTTCAAGAATATCAACCGTGTAGAATATCAGGTAGTAAATCTCTCTTCTATTCAGAAACTCGCCGAGAAGAAGAATCTGGAGAAGATTACTATTGATGACATGGTTGTTGCAGGATTGGTTTCTCCGAAGGGACTTGTTAAGGTTCTTGGTAACGGCACTCTGACCGCTAAGGTTGAGGTTGAAGCCAATGCCTTCTCTAAGACAGCAGAAGAGGCAATCCAGAATGTAGGTGGTACTGCAACTAAACTTTAATTCTGATGAAGAAGTTTATTGAAACATTAAAGAACATCTGGCACATCGAGGATCTGCGCACCAGAATCCTCGTCACGCTGGCATTTGCTGCGATGTACCGTTTCGGTTCATTCATCGTCCTTCCCGGCATCAATCCGGAGGCTTTGACTGCTCTGAGAGAACAGACCAATACGGGCCTTATGTCCCTGCTGAACATGTTCTCCGGTGGCGCATTCTCCAACGCATCTATCTTTGCATTGGGAATCATGCCTTACATCTCGGCATCCATCGTCATCCAGCTCTTTGCTTTCGTTGTACCTTACTTCCAGAAGATGCAGCGTGAAGGCGAAAGCGGACGTCGCAAGATGAACCAGTACACACGTTGGCTGACCATGGCTATCTTGCTTGTTCAGGCTCCCTCGTATTTGGTTAACCTGAAGATGCAAGCTCAGGGTGCCATTAACCCCAACATAGATCAGACAATGTTCTTCATTGCAAGCACGGTTATCCTTGCTGCAGGCAGCATGTTTATTCTGTGGATTGGTGAGCGTATCACCGATAAGGGTATTGGTAATGGTGTGTCACTCATCATTATGCTGGGTATCATTGCCCGTCTGCCCCAGGCATTCGGTCAGGAAGTGGTATCTCGCCTGAACAATCTTGGTGGCGGTGGCCTCGTGATGTTCATCTTGGAACTCGTACTTCTCTTTGCTGTCATCCTCGCTGCTATTATGCTCGTCCAGGGTGTTCGCAAGGTGCCCGTACAGTATGCTAAGAGAATGGTTGCAGGTCAGCAAGTTGGTGGCGTTCGTCAGTACATCCCCCTCAAGGTGTTTGCTGCTAACGTGATGCCTATCATCTTCGCACAGGCCATCATGTTCATCCCCATCACTCTGCTCGGTCTCGTTTCCAACGGTCAGGCTGCATCGCCTGTACTCATGGCACTCTCCGACCACACAAGTTGGGCTTACAACATTGTCTTCGCTCTGCTGATTATTGCCTTTACATATTTCTATACTGCCATTACCCTGAACCCCGTTCAGATGGCAGAGGATATGAAGCGCAACAACGGTTTCATTCCCGGCATTCGTCCAGGTAAGGAGACCGCTGACTTCATCGACAAGATAATGGACCGCATCACATTGCCCGGTTCTCTGTTCCTGGCTGTGATTGCATGTATGCCTGCCTTCGCAGGATTGCTCAATGTGAAGCCTGAGTTCGCTCAGTTCTTTGGCGGCACATCTCTGCTCATCCTCGTCGGTGTAGTTCTCGATACACTTCAGCAGATTGAGAGTCATCTGCTCATGAGGCACTATGATGGCTTGTTGAGTTCCGGCCGCATACATGGCCGCTCTGGTATATCTTCACGTTATTAAGGAATAGTCACCAGCGGATGATATTTCTTAAGACAGAAGACGAGATAGAATTAATGCGAGCTGCCAACCAGCTTGTTGCCAA
>JAEEGK010015565.1_pt1 | contig 16838 bp, 18 predicted proteins | sample 8958771 | NCBI WGS metagenome assembly JAEEGK01 (sample SAMN16246547, study PRJNA631951) | gut metagenome | biome: gut microbiome; feature: rumen; material: SC-attached | host: Bos | place: Iran: Karaj | collected 2018-10 | reverse complement strand
GCGAGTGCTGGTACGGGACAGGGCTTCGAGCTTGATGCCATTGCGGCGTGTGTTGTCGGTGGTATCTCGTTCAACGGTGGTATCGGTAAAATCCGTGGAGCGGTTCTTGGTGTAATCATCTTCACAGGTCTTACGTACTGTCTTACGTTCCTTGGTATAGACACAAACCTTCAGTTCGTGTTCAAGGGATTCATCATCATAGCGGCAGTCGCGCTCGACAGCGTTAAGTACCTTAAGCGCAAGTAATTACAGAGCTGAAATAAAAGAAAAGCCTCTGTCCATAATAGGGCAGGGGCTTTTTTTATGGCGGCTCCTGTACTCGCGCAAGAACGAGCAAGAAGGCGCAAGAACGCGCAAGAATAAGAACGAGCTCGTCTGTAACATCTTGAATAAAATATCTTCCCGGATTATTATCAACTGCTTTTACAAAAAGGGAAATCCAATGGCTAAACAGAACATTTACGACAACGAGACATTTTTCGACGGCTACAAAAAACTTCGTGAAAAGAAAAACAACGCGAACAATCTTTTTGAAATTCCGGCATTGTTTTCTTTGATACCCGATTTGACCGGCAAATCCGTGCTCGATTTAGGCTGTGGTTTTGGCGAGCATTGCAAACGCTTTATCGATAAAGGTGCTTCAAAAGTCATTGGAATCGACATTTCCGAGAAAATGCTTGAGGTCGCCAAAACGGAAAACGCTGATCCCAAGATTACGTATCTCAATATCCCGATGGAAGATATGGGAACAATAGGAGAAAAGTTCGATGTGGTTGTGAGCTCGCTTGCGCTTCATTATGTGGAAGATTTTTCCGGCGTTGTAAAGGATGTTTACAATCTGCTGAACGACGGCGGCGTTTTCGTTTTCTCTCAGGAGCATCCGATTAACACTTGTCATTCCAGCGGCGACCGATGGACACGCGACAAGGACGGGAAAAAGCTGTATGTGAACCTTAAGGACTACGGCAGAGAAGGGGAGCGCGAGTCTGTCTGGTTTGTGGATAACGTGAAAAAGTATCACAGGACATTCTCGACGCTGATAAACACGCTTGTCACAGGCGGCTTTGTAATTGAAAAGCTTATAGAGCCGCTCCCGACAGAAGAGATTCTTAAAGAAAATCCGGATCAGGAAGATTTGTTCCACAAACCGGATTTTCTGCTCATTAGATCAACGAAAAATTCTTTTAGTCGCTGATATCTACATCTAGAGCGATATTGACTTTGTATCCGGCAAATTTCTGCTGGATTTCGTCATATATCGATTTGTACAATTCTTCTCTATTCTTTACGTTGAAATCAATTATGATATCAAAGCTGATTATCTTCTCTGCTTCGTCCAAATAGAAACCGTGCATCTGCAAAATACCGTTATGACTGAAAACTATGTCATGAATTTCTTTTTGGATTTTCGCTGTTTTTTCGTCTTGTGTGTTTACGGAATAAACTCCGATTGTATGAAGAATTACGCCGTATTTTTCCATGACTTTTTTCGTGATTTTTCTTGAAATCTTATCGACTTCTGCAACGGTCATCGTATCAGAAACTTCGATATGGACGGAGCCCAGGTATTTATCGGGTCCGTAATTGTTCAAAATCAGGTCGAACGCACCTTGGACCTCCGGTTCTTTTATTATTTCCATTTTGATGTTGTTGGCTAAATCGCTTTCGATTCTTACACCAAGAATGTTGTCAACAGATTCTTTAACAAGCTCCAGACCTGATTTTATGATGAAAACCGACAATACTGCGCCGACATAAGCTTCCAGGCTGATTTTGAATACCATATAAACTATGGCGGATATAAGGACTGAAATCGAAAGAATCGCGTCGTTGAGCGCGTCGGAACCGCTAGCGACAAGCGAGTCGGAGTTTACGTCTTTTCCCTTTTTCTTGACGAATATTCCAAGTATGAATTTGACGACTATACCGGCAATCAGGATTACCAAAGTGACAGTGCTGTAATCTGCGGCTTCTGGATGAATTATTTTTTTGACAGACTCAACTAAAGATGTTAGACCGGCGTACAAAACGATGCAGGAAATAATGGACGACGTTATGTATTCTATTCGTCCGTAACCGTATGGATGTTTTTTGTCAGGTGCTTTGCCGGCAAGCTTTGTGCCCGCAATCGTAATGATGCTTGATAATGCGTCGCTTGTGTTGTTTATAGCATCAGAGATAATGGCGATTGAATTTGAAAGCAAGCCGACAAAAGCTTTGAATCCCGCCAAAACTATGTTAGCAATAATACTGATTACGCTTGTTCTGATTATTGTTTTTTCTCTGCTGTTGTTCATAGAGTTAGTGATCGTGATGCTCACCGTGATGATCGCATCTAGCTTCAAAATTGCCTTTAAGCTCGCCTTTTGCAAAAAGCTCAGCAGCCTCATCGGCAGAACCTGTTATGCCAGGAACTTCTTTTAAGCCGGAAGCATTAATTGCATCGATTGCGCCCTGACCACGGTTTCCAAGAATCAATGTCTCTACTCCAAGACTTTTGAGATAAGGTGGCAATGCATGATGACCGTTCCCGCCGTTATCAATGACGTTGGAAGAAACGATTTTCCCGCCCTCGATTTCATAAATCTTGAAATACTGGGTTTTTCCAAAATGCTGGAAAACGTTTCCAGTTTCTTTTTCATAAGTGATAGCTATTTTCATAAAATCCTCTTTGCGTTGCAATTTAGGGTGCTAAGAGCCGTACTCCTAGCACCCTGCTGTTTAGCCAAGAATCTTCTTTACGATTGCAGAAAGCTTTTCTGATGTGAAAGGTTTTACGATCCAGCCTGTAGCACCGGCGGCTTTTCCTTCCTGCATCTTTCCGTCCTGGCTTTCCGTTGTGAGCGCGATGATCGGCGTAAAGCGGTAAGCCGGAAGATTCCTTACGTTCTTTATGAAGTCGATGCCGTTCATGTTCGGCATGTTTATATCTGTGATGATAAGCTGAAACTCGTTCGCTTCTGCCTTTTTAAGTCCGTCAAGACCGTCGTCAGCCTCAATTACTTCGTATCCTTCCTGTGAGAGAACGAAAGAAACGCTCTTTCTGATGGAAACTGAATCGTCCACAATCATTATTTTTGCCATAGTTTTCCTCCTATAATGTGTGGCGTATAACTTCATCCGCTATATCGCCTAGCGGCAGTGTACAGTCAACCGCTCCTGCTTTTATTGCCTCCGCAGGCATTCCGAAAACAACGCACGTTTCCTTGTCCTGCGCAATTGTATACGCTCCTGAATCGTGAAGCTCAACCATTCCTTTCGAGCCGTCGTCGCCCATGCCGGTCATTATAACGCCAACCGCGTTTTTGCCGGCAGAATGCGCCGCTGAACGGAAAAGAACGTCAACGGAAGGTCTGTGTCGAGACACAAGAGGTCCGTCCTTCACTTCTACATAATAACGCGCTCCGCTCCTTTTGAGAAGAGTGTGTTTGTTGCCCGGCGCAATAAGTACCGTTCCGCGCAGGACAGAATCGTTGTCTTTTGCTTCTGACACGTGGACTTTGCAAAGCGAATCAAGCCGCTGGGCAAAAGACTGCGTAAAGTGCTCAGGCATGTGCTGCACAATAACGATGCCAGGCGCATTTACGGGAAGCTTCTCAAGAAAAGATTTAAGGGCTTCCGTGCCGCCGGTACTTGCGCCGATAACGACGATTTTCTCCGTCGTCTCGATGGTGCTCGACGGCGTAAAAACAGATGATGTGCCGAAAAACTCATCGTTCTGAGCAGATGCGGTGGCGAAACTTGTATTAGCAGTGCCTTCGCCGCTGTTTGCGAATGTGCTGGTACCCGCTGATGACGCGCCGAAACTCGCGTTTTGTGGAATTGCCGCCGTGCGTTTCCTGAACTTCGCCTTTATGCGCATGGCGGAAAGAGACGCTGCTTTTACCGCGTCACAAATCTGAATGCGCGATTCCTCAATAAACTGTTTTGTGCTCAGCTTCGGCTTTTGTATAATGTCTACGGCACCGTACTCAAGCGCTCTCATCGCGTTTTGCGAGCCGTCTTCCGCCATGCTTGAGCAAATTACGACAGGAACAGGGTTAGTCTCCATAAGCTGCTGCAAAAAAGTCAGTCCGTCCATGCGCGGCATTTCAATGTCGAGCGTTATTACATCGGGTAGGGCGGTTTCCATTTTTTTGAGCGCGATAAGCGGGTCGCTCGCCGTTCCTATAACTTCAATATCAGGGTCGGACGCAAGCACCTTTGACAAGGACTCACGCACGACCGCAGAGTCGTCTATAATAAGAACCTTTATCATAATTTCTGTACACTCTCCGTTTTTCTATATACTGTTGGGGCGACCGTCTTGAGCGGGAGATTCATCGAAAGAATTGTCTCCGAATGACCCAGGAAAAGAAAACCGCCCATCTCCAAGTTGCGAATCAGCTTGGAGATTATTGCCTCTTGCGTAGGCTTATCAAAGTAAATAAGCACGTTGCGGCAGAATATCGCGTTGAACTGCTCTCGCACGTTATAAACCGAGTCCATGAAGTTGAGCCTCCTGAAAGAGACGCACGAGCGTAACTCCGGTTTAACGCGGACTTTCGGGGTTGTCCTGTCTGTGCTTTTCAGAAAATAACGTTTTTTCTGCTCCTGCGGAATACCGGCTATCGTCGTTTCATCGTAAACTGCGTTCACGGCTTTGTCCAGAACTTTTGTGGAAATGTCTGTCGCAAAAAGGTGGTAGTTGCTGAACTCATTCCTGTGCGTACGCATATACTCCCTAAGCACAATGGATATTGTGTACACTTCCTCGCCGCTGGAGCAGCCTGCCGACCAGATGCTCGGCGTTTTTATGCCGCGCCCGGCAAGCTCCGGCAAAACAGCGCTTGAAAGATACTGGAAATGGTCGTTCTCGCGGAAAAACTCGGTTTTGTTCGTAGTAAGCGAGTCCGTAAGAAGAATTATCTCGTTGCCGCTTGTGTCCCTGTTAAAAGCATAGTCTATGTAGTCGCTGAAACTGGTTATGCCGAGCGCTTTCAGCCTTCCGATAAGCCGTGACTGCATCATGACTTTTTTGGCTTCTGGCATACGGATTCCGACCGATTTTTCGATGTATGAGGAGATTGTTTTAAAATCTTGATCGCTTAGCTCTATCGATCTGGTCAGAAAATCCGTCATATCTTTTCTAAGTGCTCCTATGCGTTTGAGTCGAGCTTACGGACAATGTCAGAAAGCTTGTACACGTCAAGGATAAGAGCAACCGAACCGTCGCCAAGAATTGTAGCGCCGGAAAGACCCGTTACGTTCTGGTAGAGCCTTCCGAGCGGCTTTATTACAGTTTGGTAGTTTCCAATAACCCTGTCGATTATTATACCGATTCTGGAATCCTGGTCGGTTACGATGACCATCTGCTGAATCTCTGGCCGATCTCCCTCTATGCCGAAGAACGAGCGCAGGTCGATGAAAGGCATCATCTCGTCGCGAATCTTCATCGATGAGCAGAAAGAGTTTCTCTTTATCGGCTGGTCGAATTCCAGACACTCCACAACGTTGGAGAGTGGCAGGATATAGAAGTTGTCGCCAAGCTGTATCAAAATACCTTCGATAATAGCGAGTGTGAGCGGGATTTTAAGCGTGAATGTAGTGCCCTTGCCAGGAGTTGACTGGATTGAGACGCTTCCGCCAAGCGAGGTTATGTCTTTCTTTACGACATCCATACCAACGCCTCTTCCTGAGATGGACGTGACTTTCTCTGCCGTTGAGAAGCCCGGCATGAAAATAAGGTTGTCTATCTCGTTGTCGGAAAGCTCGTCCGTCGCGTTTATAAGGCCGCGCTCCACGGCTTTCGCCTTGATTTTCTCCCTGTTAAGACCCGCGCCGTCGTCGGTAATCGTTATGAGTACGAATGCGCCGGCATGCTGTGCTCTAAGACGAACCATTCCCGTCGACGGTTTGCCGTTCTGTGTCCTTATCTCAGGAAGCTCTACGCCGTGGTCACACGAGTTTCTAATAAGGTGAACGAGCGGGTCGTTGAGCTTTTCGATAACTGTCTTGTCAAGCTCGGTCTCCGCGCCTTCTGTAATAAGCTCAATGTCTTTATGCGTCTCGGAAGCAAGGTCTCTTACGAGTCTTCTGAAACGCGAGAAAATTGTTCCGATAGGGAGCATTCTCATGTCCATTGTTGTGTCTCGAAGCTCCAGAATAAGGCGTTCACCCTGCTCGCCGAGCGTTGAGAGCTGCTGAGAGCCGACAGTGGATGCAACCTGGTTCAGGCGAGCGTTGAACGTGACAAGTTCGCCCACAAGGTCTATGAGCTTGTCGAGCTTGCTTGAGTTGACCTTAATAGTCTGAGCGTTCATCTCCTGGTTCTTTTTCTCGCTCTGTTCCTTAAGGTGCTTCTGCTCGGCGAGCGCAGCCTGGACATCTTCTTTGCTTACGATGTTCTTTTCTGTTAGCAATGTTCCAAGCGGTTTTTGTCCGCCAAGAACGTCTTTTATGGCTTCCTGTGTGACGAGTTTCTTGTCGACCAGAATCTCACCGAGCTTTTTAGGTGCACCGGACGATGTTTGGTCGGTAATCTTCTGTATCGATATTTTGCTTGTGTCGTCAAGGAATATGAACACGTCCTTTATGTCGTCCTCAGTTTTTGATGTCGTAAGGATGACATCCCAGGAAACGTAGCATTTCACTGGATCAATGTCCTTAAGAAGCGGAACTCCGTTAAAATGCGGGCTTATCGAGATTGTTCCCATGTCTGCCAGCTCGGCGATAAGCGCGTGCGGACGTGTTCCGTTTATGAAAACGTCCGGCGAGAACTGGAGCTTTATACGCCATGTTTCTTCTGCAGGGTCTGTATCCTCGTCTTTAGGAGCGGCTTTCGGCGCTTCTTTTTCTATAGCGACAGGCTTTGGCTTCTTTTCCTCGGGCTCTTTTGGCGCGGCAGGTTTTTCCACAACAACGGCGGGCTTCTCTTCTTCCTGTTTGGTGCCTGTCTTGTCGTGCTTAAGAAGGTATACCTGAAACTCTTTTATAAGCCGCTCCGATTCTGCTGCAATAGAAGGATCATCACCGTTGTCGAGCATTTCGCGTATGTGGTCGCGCGCCTGGAGCGTCAGTGTTATAAGCTCCGACGATACGGCGACTCTTCCGTTACGAACTTCGTCGAACGTCGTCTCTGCCTCGTGAGTAAAGTGAGATATGGCATCAAAGCCGAACATACCGGCAGAGCCTTTTATTGTGTGCATGCTCCTGAAGACGGCGGAAATAGTTTCCATATCGTCCGGGTTCTGCTCAAGCTCCAGAAGATACTCTTCAAGCTTGTCAAGAAGATCGTTAGCTTCGCTTAAAAATACTTCTGCAATTTTATCAAGGCTTTCACTCATGATGCTTCTCCCATTTTATCGTCAAGTGCGCTGACAATCGATTTGTCGTCCATATTCGGATCTGGAATTATTCCGCATATATAAAGGCGTTTTTTTACGAGCGAAGAAAATGAACCGGTGAAAGCGGGCTTTCCTTTGGGTTCCATCGAGGCATAAAGGCTGCTGATGAGCTGCAGGGTCGAAACGTCTATGTCCTCCAGCCCGGATACGTCAAGCGTTATGCTGTTGTTCTGCTGCAAAGTCTGAACCAGTGTCTTGTGCAGTTTCTCCGCGTTGCTCACCGAAAGGTTTCCTTTTAGCTCGATTGTTGCCATATCTCATTTTCTCCTTGATTTATCGTTTTTTATGTCTTAGTATTTCCTAAGGAGACATTTATGAACGAAAATCTATCTAACGCAGCGTATTTTACGTTTTTACTCGGCGATGTTACTTACGCTGTAGAAGTAACCACCGTAAAAGAAGTACTTCCCTACGAGAAGGTCACGCCAGTTCCGCGCACCGCGGAATACATGAAAGGCGTAATCAACATCCGGGGAACCGTTGTTACCGTAATCGATTTCCGTGTTCTTTTTGGAATAGACATAAAGCCCGTCAAAAAAGACACATCCATAATTGTTGCAGAGATACAGCAGGATGACGGCTCGAACATGACGTTCGGCTTCATTGCTGACTCTGTTAACGGCGTTGGCCCCTTGGAAAGGGAACCGTCCGCTACCGGTACGAACACTCAGTTCGTAAAAATGCTCGGCAAAGACGGAGACAACCTCGTCCTTGTCCTCGACCTGAACAAAATATTCTGCGAAGTAGAGAACCGGCTCAACTCGTAGTTTCGCGAGCTTTGCGTCCTGTTCTTCGCTAGAACCATGTGATGTCACCTGCGGAGGCTTTTGCCTGCTGCAGGTTAGCCTGATACTGCTCCTCCCTCTGTTTTATCTCTTCAACTGGGCATCCGCTCTTCTGTATGCGCTTTAGGTACACTTTGGAAGTTTGCGGATGGAAATATATCTTCCGCGGGAAAATACCGCCCGTATCATTCACTACTATAGGGATGCGCTCCGTCTCCAAGTACGACAGCGCAAAGTTTATGTTGTTTATGCCGGTCATGCTCATCTTTGTTGAGCTTGTCTCAAGCACGTTTCCGCCTCCGAAAACCTTCGCCCTAAGGTTCTCGTGTTTGGCACCTTTTTTCAAAAGGTCGTTTATCAAAAGCTCCACCGCGAAATTGCCAAATCTGCCTTCATCTTCCGTGGGCACTTCCTCGCGTCCAGATTTCGGGAGCATGAAGTGATTCAGCCCGCCCAGATGAATCGTCATATCAAAAAGAGCTATGCTTATGCATGACCCCAATACCGTGGCGATGTATATATCCTCGTCGGTGGAGTAATATTCTCCAGGATGAATCGTCACTATATCTTTCTGAAAATGCGGGTCATAATGCCTGTTCATAGCTCGGTATGGTCTAGAAGAATGTTATTTCTCCAGACTCAGCCCCTCCTGTTACCGAGATTCCTGCGATGCTTCCTGCTTCCAGCTTGTCGTCTGTAATCGTGAAGTGCTGCAGGAATTCCTCTATATCTGCATTATGTATTCCAGAGTCAGCAAGATTGTGCAGATTCATATGGTTTTCTTTTTGCAAGCGGTTGTCTTCCGCAAATTCCTTTATGTTGTTTATCTCAATGTCGAGCTTGTTCGACAGGTTCCTAAGCGATGCGATTTTCTGCTCGATTTTGTCGTAGTTCGAGTAAAAATCTGGCGAGTAGATGCGGAAATTCTTGATAGCTTCTCTAAGACTGCTGTAAAGCTTGTTGAGCGTCTCGGAGAATGTGCGCTTTGCTTCCGTAACGTCCGCAAAAGTCGTCTTGTTGCTCGATGTCGTCGCGAGGAAGCTTTGTATCTGCTCGTGGCTTGTGTCGGTGAACTCCTGCAGCTGCCTTTGCGCCGTATCAACGTTGTCTTTCGTGTTCTGTATGAGCTGGGACATGTATTCTACTGTCTCTTTGATGCTGTTTATGGCTTCGTTTCTTGCTACCTCGATGCGTTGCGCAATAGCGACGTACTGCAAGTTGCTGATAATCGGCAGGAACGCGTTGAAACAGAGCGACATTGTCTGTACGACTTCCTGGATGTTCTGGACGGCCTCCAAGACTTTTCCCTGAACCGACTGATACAATCCGAAAAGCTCGGAGAATCCGTTGAAATCGTCTATTGCGTTCTCAATGCTCATCTTAAGCGTAAGAAGGCTTGAAATCGATTCGTTGTCGTTGTTTACGAAAGAATCTTTCGTCTGGTCAATCTCGCTGAGGATCTTAGTCGCATCCGCTTTGTTCGTGGCGAACACTTCTATGCTTCCGTCGAGTTTTTCCTTTATCTTTGCAAGGCAGCGCAGGCAAAGAGTCGCAAGCTTGTCGTTAGCGTTGTATGCGTAAAGTTTTTCTTCCGGGGAAAGGTTCGGACTCGGCACAGAAAGCTTCTGTACCGCAATAAGAACGTCGTCGAGAGACTGGCGGATAATGTCCTGCATCTGAATGCCTTCCATCGCCTTGACGACAGGCAGCTTAACTTGCTTTGAGGACTCAAGCATATCGCTGAGTTTTGCAGAAATCTCCTCAATCGCCTTTATCATTGTGGCTGAAGAGTCATAAGACTCCGCCGACGAATTTTGATTAAGGTTGTTAACCTTTGAGATTTCGTCTTTAAGGATTTGAAGCGCGCTCTGAACGTTCGAGCCGTCGTTTATGAGTAGCTCTGACTGGCTTATAAGGCGGAGCGACATGTGCTTAAGGTTCGAAGTGATGTACGAGAACGCCTGTCCTGCCTTACCCGATTTGATGGAGACTACCATAGCGTTAAGAGAAATAACTTCCATTTCCTGGCAGCTTTCCCTTATTCCGGAGATAATGTCCTGTATCGTGTCGAGCAAATGCATTTTCTCGGAGAAATGCATAAAAAGCCGGTTGTTCCTTTCGCGTACGTTGGCAAGAAACTTTCTGTTTTCTTTTAGAAGATGCTGCTGCGCTTCGATAGATTCTTTAAGTTGTGTCTGTATGGACGAGAACATCCTAAGACTCATCATTGCCGATGAGTTCTTGTTTGATATAGAGTCCAGCTCCCGGAGCATAACCGGAAAATCCTTGCTAAGCTCCAAAAAGTCTGCACCGCTTTCCTTGCTTATGGAAAGCAGATTGTTGTAAATCTCTGTCGTCGTTTGTTTCATACATCTTCCTGCCGTTTTTTATTTAGTTTGTCATAATAATTCTTTACAATATCCTCAAGGTTTTCCTGAACATCCTCAAGGAAAATATCCTGACCGGTCGCTGTTGAATCAATTTTCGAAACAATGTCAGGAATCGCAAGGCATAGCGGAGAGTCCGGCTTCATTACGGAAAGCGGCTGTCTTCTTGCTATGGAAAGAGATACATTTTCGTCGTATGGCACAAAGCCGATATACTCCGCACGTATCGAAAGCTTGTTGTGCGCAAGGTTGAGGAGCCTGTTGCCAAGCTCAACGTCAGAAGGTCCGCGACCCATATTCATTATAATCCGGGGATGAAGCTTTTTCATCTCTGCGGCGGCTTTTTCAGCTGATTCCGGGAATTTTGATCCGATTACCGAAAGAATCTGCTCGAACGAGTATTCTTTTCCTTCCATGCGCTGAAGGATGCTGTTCTGAAGAATCTGACGCTCCGGGCTTTTCGGCTTGAATTGGCGGTAACAGAAACGGAAAACGGCTGACTTTAGGAACGAATATGCGTTCAGTATCGATGTAAGGTCTGGCGATACGACGATAAGTCCGTCATACGACGTAAGGAAAAAATCGATTATGTTGTATGTTGAGCCTGCGCCCAAATCCATTATTACGTAATCTGCGTCGAGCGACTGGATGTTCTTGATTATCTTCTGCTTCGTGAAAAAGTCCATGTTAGCGACGCCCGGATAATGGCAGTCACCGGCGATGAACTGAAGGGATGGTATGCCCGTCGCCTGAAGGAGATTTGAGAAATCGGTCTCTTGTTTTGTTATGTATGTTCCTAATCCTGCCTGATTGTTCTTTAAGCCAAGAAGAGTATGAAGGTTCGCCCCTCCTAAGTCCAAGTCGCATAGGATGGTGTTCTTGCATTGATGTGCAAGTGTTACTGCGAGATTCAATGAAACTATGCTCTTCCCGACACCGCCTTTTCCGCCGGCTACAGGCAACAAAATAGCCATAGTTTAACTATATGACAAATAGTGCCTGCCCGCAAGAAAAATCTTATATTAAAGCGTAAAAAAATATTTATTGAATTATTAACTTGACACATGATTTTTTCGGGTTAGGATATACTTAGACTGGAATTTTAGTTTTTTACTAAGTTTCTTTTTGTGTGCGGAGGAAAACTGTTTATGAAATTAAAAACCCGATTGCTCGGTTCCTTTATCATGATTGTTGGCGTGTCGCTTCTGGTTATTCTTATGTGCGTTGTGAGCTCTACTACGGTGATGACGAAAGTCTCTGCCATTGCAAAGGAAGTTGCGTCATCTGGCGAGCTGAGCGAGGAAGCCGGGGAGCAGCTGCTTTCCAAAATCACGGCTATGCAGCAGTCTTCCAAGATGCAAACAGCCGCACTTATGGTTCTGACAGATATTTTCGCGGTAGTGTTCCTTCTTGTCGGTATTTTCTCAACGCTCGCTGTTATAAAGCCGCTTAAGAGCTTTTCAAAGGCGTTCAAGATGATAACGTCTGGTGATCTTGTTATGAAAGATCTTACAGAAGCGGACAGAAAGATGATAAGCAACCGCAAGGACGAGATAGGAGAGCTCGGCGAGAATTTCAACCAGCTTTTGGATTCGCTGCGGAATGTTGTTTCTGTTGTTTATGCGGCTGGCGAGAACGTCGCGGCGGGCAGTGTTGAGCTTAGCCACGGAAGCCAGGTGATTTCGACGGACGCGACGTCGCAGGCAGCGTTCGCTGAGGAAATCTCGTCCACGATGGAAGAAATGTCGTCTAACATCAGGCGCAACGCGGACAACGCCGCCGAGACGGACTCCATAGCCCAGAAGGTTCTGGAGGAAAGCCGCGCCGGTGGAGAGGCTGTTAAGCGCACTGTTGACGCAATGCACGCAATTGCCGACAAGATTTCGATTATCGAGGATATTTCAAGCCAGACGAACAGGCTTGCGCTTAACGCTGCTATTGAGGCTGCCCGTGCCGGTGAGGTAGGACGCGGCTTTGCGGTCGTCGCAAGTGAGGTTCGTAAGCTCGCTGAGCGCAGCCAGGCCGCCGCCGTTGATATTATCGAGCTTTCGGAGGAAAGCGTTAAGATTGCCGAAGATACAGGAAAGCGCTTTGACGTTATGATTCCGAACATCATAAAGACTGCTGATCTTACGCAGGAAATCTCTGCGGCGGCGCGCGAAGAAGATATCGGCGCTCAGCAGATAAACAAGGCTGTCATTGAGCTTGACTCGCTCGTTCAAAGAAGCGCGTCGTCCGCCGAGGAGTTTGCGTCGCTTTCCGAGGAAATGGCATCTCAGTCCGATGATTTGCTCAAGGCTCTTCAGTTCTTTAAGTTTGAGCGTCAGAAGTCGGCTAATTCTGCGGCTGCAAAAAAACATGCCGCAAAGCCTGCTCTCAAAGCTCCTGCCGTAAAACCGGGGCTTCCGCCGTCACCAGCATCAGTGCAGCCGGAAAAATCCGCGCAGCCGGAGCAGTTCCGTTCTGAGCGTCCGGCAGGAAATGCTTTCAAACAGCGGAATGTTATTGCGCGCAACAACGAAAGCGGCGCAGGCGGATTTTCTGCAGGAAACAATGCCGGAACGTCGGGCGCAGGAAACGCTGATGCTCCGCGCCGCCATATCATAAAGCCGGAAGTCGTTAAGCCGGATGTAGAGAATACAACCACCGCGGATAACTTGGTTAACCCGGCGTTCGCAAACCAGGCTTCTGCCGGAATGGGCGCAGAAAGAGCGGAGAGTGCGGGCGCGGAGAAAAAGCCTGAGCCGTCTGCCGCGGATACGCAGTTCTCTTCGCAGGATTACGTCCCGACATCGTACGTTTCTGATAGCGACTTCGAAGAGTTCTAAGCCGACTGCTGGAGGGGGATTCGTCCACCTTTGTTGTTATATTGACCTTACTCGTGATTTATGTTATATGTTTAAGCTACTTGCAATAGTCCGTAACTTTCGCAAGTAGCTTTTTTTACGCGCGGTCGAGTCGGCAAGAATCGTTGCCTTTTATGAAAACGCGGCACAAACAAGTACATTTTGGGCATGAAATCATGTCCATTTGGAGGATAGAAGTGGTAAGAATCAGACTCAAGAAGTTTGGAACCAAAAAACGTCCGTACTACAGAATCGTAGTGCAGGACTCACGCAAGCCCCGCGATGGCACAACAATCGAAGAGATTGGTGTTTATCATCCTATTGAGGCTGCTGACAAGCAGGTTTCTTTCAATGAGGAAAGGGCAAAGTATTGGATCAGTGTAGGAGCTCAGCCTTCAGACACAGTTAAGAAACTTTTCAGCAAGAAAAGTTCTTAGTAGCACCGGGAGTTTGGAATGGAAAAAGACCTGATTGAATATATTGCAAAATCACTGGTCGATGATCCAAGTAGCGTCTCGGTGCAGGAAGTCGAAGGTGACAAATCCACGGTTATTGAGCTGCGTGTCGCTCCTAACGACATCGGTAAAGTAATCGGCAAGTACGGTCGTATAGCAAAAGCTTTGCGCACTGTTTTGAGTGCGAGCGCAAGCAAGACCGGAAAACGCTACAGTCTGGAAATTTTGGACTGATGGATGCAGTTACCAGCCTGGTCGTAGGAATTATCCGTAGCGCGCATGGTCTTGCGGGTAAGTTCAAAGTAGAGAGTACTTCTGGCGAAGTCGAGCATTTTTTCGATCTGACCGAAGTTACTTTGAGGAAAGACGGAACCGAAAGAAAAGCCGAAGTTGAATCGGTTGAAGGCGGAAATCCTTTCCTTATCATGAAATGCGCCGGAATCGACACGCCGGAGCAAGCCGCAAAGCTTGCCGGAGCAGAGATTGTGGTGCCCAGAGACAAAGCCTGCCCTCTTTATGAAGGCGAGTATTATGTCGAGGATCTTAAGAATTGTGCATTGATTTATGAGCCTGGCTCTGAATCGAATGCAAAGAACGGACTGAATGATGGCGTAAAACCGGAACCAATTGTTGCCGGTATTGTCACAGACGTATTGGAAGGCGGTGCTGGAGACCTGTTAGAGGTTTCTGTATCCGAGAGTTTGCAGTTTTCGTCTGATTCGGACGCTGGTTCTTCTGAAAAAAAGAAAAGGACTGTTCTGGTTCCTTTCAAAAAGGAGTTCATCGGCGATGTCGATATCAACAAAAAAACAATGCAGCTTATGCACCTCTGGATTCTGGAGTAATTCATGAAATTCCATGTGCTGACCTTGTTCCCGGAAATACCCCGTGCTTTTTTTGAAAGCTCAATCATGGCAAAGGCGGTAGAGAAGGGAATTGTTGCCTACGATTTGGTGAATATCAGGGATTTTGCCTTTGATAAACACAAAACTTGTGATGACAGTCCGTATGGGGGCGGCGCCGGTATGCTTATGTTGCCGGAGCCGTTGAGTTTAGCGCTCAAGTCTGTATTCAAAGGGATAAACGAAACGCAGGGGCGGAAAGCCAAAAAGCGTGTCGTTTATGTGACTCCTTCGGGAAAGCCCTTTTCGCAGAAACTGGCGCAGGAACTTAGTCAGACGGAGAACCTTATATTTATCTGCGGGCGGTACGAAGGTATTGACCAGCGGATAATAGATTCCTGGGTTGATGACGAGATTTCCATCGGTGACTATGTGATGTCATCGGGTGAGCTTGCCGCCACGGTCATTATTGACGCGGTGTACAGGCTGATTGACGGGGTTATCTCTCATGAATCTTTGGAAGAGGAAAGCTTCACTGACGGGCTTCTTGAATATCCGCAATACACACGGCCCGAAGTGTTTGACGGACGTAATGTACCGGAAGTTCTGCTTTCGGGGCATCATGAAAATATCAGGAAGTGGCGGCTTAAGAAGAGGCTGGAAAAAACGCTGCGGATGCGGCCGGATTTGGTTGCAAAAGCGCGCGAGAACGGTACTCTGACAGAAGAAGCCGAGAAAATGATTGAGGAAATAACTTCAGGAGACTGATATGGATTTAATTAAGACAATTGAGGAAGCTCAGAGAAAAACTGACTTACCTGATTTTGATGTTGGTGATACTGTAAAAGTTTTCTTCAAGATTATTGAAGGAAAGACAGAGCGCATCCAGGTTTATGAAGGCCTTGTAATCTGCTTCAAAGGTGCTGGCGTTCGCCGCACAGTTACAGTTCGCAAGAACTCATACGGTGTTGGCGTAGAAAGAATTTTCCCGCTCAACTCACCACGTATCGCAAAGATCGAGGTTGTCCGCGTTGGTAAAGTACGCCGCGCTAAGCTCTACTACATCCGTGACAAGATTGGTAAGGGCGCTAAGATTAAGGAGCGCATCGTAAAGAAGTCGGACAGGGCTGCCGCGACTAAATAACGTTCTGTGATTCCGGAATCAACCGTACATATTACAGATAAACCCCTCTCTTCTGCTGTAAGCCTTAGAGAGGGGTCTTTTGTCTTTGTCAGGGTAATTGGCGAAAAACCTGACGGAACATACACCGTATCGTTTGAAGGAAGCCGGTTTTCTGTCCGCGCTGACAAACCGATGAAGGCCGGAGACGCGTTCCCGGCAAGACTTACGACAGACGGAAGAAAACTTATCCTTTTGCCCGATTTCAGCCGAATGACGCGCGGTGCGGGTGGCGCATTAAGTGGCGCCTTAAATGGCGCAAAAATCTCTAATTACTCCAATATATTTACAATAAACGAGCTTACTGACGGTGATGCCGCGCGGTACTTTGAGTCTCTTGGGCTTGTGCCTGACGAGCTTTCACGGCGTATCGTAAGCTTTATGCAGCTTATGGGAATCCGGCTCGACAGCGACAAGGCGGCTTTTATCCGCGAAATAGCGAAGAAGTTTCCGGGGCACGAGCAGGAAGCTGCGGAAGCCGCCGTTATTCTGGAAGAAAAAGGTATGCCTGTTACGGAAGAGGCGATTGAGCGGCTTTTGGGCATGATCTCAGGGTGCGGCTCCGCGGACAACGGTTTTACGGCTGGGGTCAACGCCGCCGAAGAGGACGCGGAACACTGGATTATCATTCCGTACGAGTACAAAGGCGTTGACGGAAGCACCGTGAGCGCCAGTAGTGACGGCGCAGTTGGCGGTTCAGGCGAAGTGCGCGGCGCAAGCGCACAGAATGCTGCGAGCGCCGGAATCGAATCGTTTTCCGGCTCAATCTGCTTGTTGAAGGAGCCGGACGGAACTGTGTCGCGCCTAAAACTGACCGCACGAAAAGGCGAGAAGTTTTTTTTGTTCAAAATTTACTTGAATTACTGTGTAAACAGGACTAAAATAGACGAGTGCACCGTGGAGTACACGGTACAGCCACAAAACGGAAAGCCCGGCAGAATCACAGAAAAACTTAAGA
>JAEEGK010015563.1_pt1 | contig 16838 bp, 15 predicted proteins | sample 8958771 | NCBI WGS metagenome assembly JAEEGK01 (sample SAMN16246547, study PRJNA631951) | gut metagenome | biome: gut microbiome; feature: rumen; material: SC-attached | host: Bos | place: Iran: Karaj | collected 2018-10 | reverse complement strand
GTGAGGTGACAAAACTTGCCACCTCACTTTTTTTTGCTATTTTTGGGGTCAAATTTGGATTATTATGAAAATCAAATTCATCGGTGCAGCCCAAGAAGTGACGGGCAGCAAACACCTCATCACCACTGACCATGGTAAGAAAATCCTGTTGGACTGCGGTATGTTCCAAGGTAAGGGCCTCGAAACTGATGCGGCGAACCGCGACATCATGGTCGACCCCAAGGAAATCGACTATATCATCCTCACCCACGCCCACATCGACCACAGTGGCCTCATCCCCTATTTCCATAAATTGGGGTTCAAAGGAGAAGTGGTCTGCACCCCAGCCACCAAAGACCTGTGCAGCATCATGCTCCCCGACACGGGCTTCATCCAAGAGAACGATATGGAGTGGTTCAACAAGAAACGCCGCAAGCAAGGTCTACCAGCCATGCAACCCATTTATACTGAGAAAGATGCACGTGCTTGTATGGACCTCTTTGTCACTGTGAGCTACAACCGTTATCTCTATTTGGATAACAATATCAAGGTGAAATTCAACAACACAGGGCATCTGTTGGGTAGTGGTTGCGCCATCCTCGAAATCGACGAGGGCGGCAAGATGACCCGTATCGCCTACACGGGTGACATCGGGCGCGAACACAATTACCTGTTGCGCTCGCCCGAGCCTTTCCCGCATTGCGACTACCTCATCACCGAGGCCACCTATGGTAACCGCCTCCACAGCGACCGTGCCAATGCCGAGCAGCTGCTCTTGGAAGTCATTTACCACACCTGCGTCGAGAAACGCGGCAAACTCATCATCCCGTCGTTTGCCGTCAGCCGCACGCAAGAGATTGTATATCTGCTGAATAACTTCTACAACCAAGGTAAGTTACCCGAGAAAATTCCGGTATATGTGGATAGTCCTCTGGCCGTCAACGCCACCGAGATTTTCCGTATGTACGCTGAACTCTTCAACGACGACGTGAAGGACATGATTGAATACAACCCCGACCCCTTCGGCTTCAACAGCTTGACCTTCGTGCGCGACATCAACCAGTCGAAGGCACTGAATGCCACCAAACAACCTTGCATCATCATCTCAGCTTCGGGCATGATGGAGGCTGGCCGTGTGAAGCACCACATCGCCAACAGCATCGAGAACCCCAACAATAGCATCCTTGCCATCGGCTACTGCGCCCCGACCACGTTGGGTGCCAAGCTTTTGGCCAATCCCAAACCACCAACCGTTTCCATCTTCGGCATGGAGCACGCTGTCAACGCCGACATCTATGAAATTGATGCTTTCAGTGGCCATGGCGACTACAAGGAAATGATCAACTATCTGAGTTGCCAAGACCCCAGCAAGGTGAAGAAGACCTTCATCGTGCATGGCGACCCAGAGGCCCAACAATTCTATAAACGGCAACTACGTAAAGAAGGTTGGGACAACATCTTCATCCCCGAGCACGGTGAAGAGTTTGAACTGAAATAATTTTTCTATTTTTGCAAAAATTTTCAAAAATGGCACAAAAACCCAGCATTCCCAAAGGCACCCGCGACTTCCTACCAGAAGTCATGGTACGCCGCAATTATATCTTCGACACCATTAAGACCGTTTTCAAACGCTTTGGTTTCCAGCCGATTGAAACCCCTTCAATGGAAAACCTCAGCACCCTTTTGGGCAAATACGGTGAAGAGGGCGACAAACTCCTCTTCCGTGTGCTCAACTCGGGCGACTTCATGAGTGGCGTAGAACAAAACGGCGAGCCGCTTGAATCGCTGAAACTCGCCAGTAAAATCACGGAGAAAGGTTTGCGTTATGACTTGACCGTTCCTTTTGCGAGGTTCGTCACCATGTACCGCGACCAAATCGCCTTCCCTTTCAAGCGCTACCAAATCCAACCCGTTTGGCGTGCCGACCGTCCGCAGAAAGGCCGTTATCGTGAGTTCTGCCAATGCGACGTCGACATCATCGGGAGCGATTCCTTGCTCAATGAAGCCGAACTGGTGCAAATCGTTGACGAAGTCTTCAACGCTTTGAAAATCAGAGTTACACTGAAGATTAACAACAGAAAAGTCTTGGCTGGCATCGCTGAATACATCGGCAAGTCGGATGCCTTGGTCGACATCACCGTGGCCATCGATAAGTTGGACAAGATTGGCATTGATGCTGTCAATGCGGAACTTGCCGAGAAGGGATTGGAACCAGCTGCCATCGAGAAACTACAGCCCATCCTCTTCATGAAAGGCAACACCCGCGAGAAGTTGGCCCAGTTGAAGCCGTTGTTGGATAACGAAGTCGGCCAAAAAGGCATCGCCGAACTGGAGACCTTGTTTGACTATATCGACAATATGGAGCTCGGCATCGACACCGAACTTGACCTCACCCTCGCCCGTGGCTTGAACTACTATACTGGCGCCATCTTCGAAGTGAAAGCCAAGGACTTCGCTATTGGTAGCATCTCGGGTGGCGGTCGTTACGACAACCTCACAGGCATCTTTGGTCTTCCTAATGTATCGGGTGTAGGCATCAGCTTCGGTGCCGACCGCATCTACGATGTTTTGGAAGGCCTCAACCTCTTCCCTGAGACCATGTCGGAAAGCACTAAGGTCATCTTCCTTAACTTCGGCAAGAACGAGGAGAAATATTGCCTGAAATACCTCAACCAAGTGCGCAAGCACGGCATCAATGCTGAAATCTATCCCGATGCCGCCAAAATCCAAAAACAGATGAAATACGCCGACCAACGTCACATCCCGATTGTTGTTATAGCAGGCGAGAGCGAGGTGGCCGAGCAGAAGTTCACTGTGAAATGGATGAAGGAAGGCACTCAGGAAACCGTTGATGCAAACAAATTGGTTGAAACGATATTATAGAGCAAAGCCCCGTAGGGGCGACAGGCCATTAAGCAGGCGACGTGAGTCCCTGCGTTAACAGGAACACAATAAACACATAACAATATGAAAATTCACAAAATCTCATCGAAGGAACTGACATTCAAACAGGTAAACGAAATACTCACCAAAGGCTACAAGCTCGAGCTCAGCGCCGACGCCATCAAGCGCATCCAAAAGTGCCGCGACTATCTCGACAAGAAGATGGAGAACCCCGAAAAGCCCATCTACGGTGTCACCACTGGCTTCGGCTCCCTCTGCGACCACAGCATCTCGAAGGAAGACCTCAGCACCTTGCAGAAGAACCTCGTCATGTCACATGCCTGCGGCACAGGCGAAATGGTGCCCGAAGAAATCATCCGCCTCATGCTCTTGCTGAAAGTGCAGAGCCTCAGCTACGGCAATAGCGGCGTACAAGTCGTGACGGTACAACGCCTCATTGACTTCTTCAACAATGACGTGCTGCCCGTGGTCTACAACCAAGGCTCACTCGGCGCCTCTGGCGACTTGGCGCCTTTGGCCAACCTCATGCTGCCTCTGCTCGGTTTGGGCGAGGTACACTATGAAGGCAAGATTGTTCCTGCCGAGAAGGTTCTCAAGAAGTTCGGTTGGAAGCCTATCACGCTGCAATCGAAAGAAGGTCTGGCCCTGCTCAACGGCACCCAGTTCATGAGCAGCTATGGCACCTACGTGCTCCTGAAGGCTTTCCGTCTCAGCTACCTGGCAGACCTCATCGGCACCGTTTCCTTGGAAGCCTTCGATGGCCGCATCGAGCCTTTCTTCGATCAGGTGCATCAGATCCGCCACCACAACGGACAGATTGTCACCGCCAAGCGCGTGCGCGAGTTCACCAAAGGCAGCGAATTGATTGTCAGGGAGAAGAAACACGTGCAAGACCCCTACTCTTTCCGTTGCATGCCTCAGGTTCATGGTGCCTCCAAGGATGCCATCGACTATGTGGCCTCCGTGTTCAGCGAGGAAATCAACGCCGTCACCGACAACCCGACCATCTTCCCCGATGAAGACCTGGTCATCAGCGCCGGTAACTTCCATGGTCAGCCTCTCGCCATCACTTTGGACTTCTTGGCCATCGCCATGGCTGAGTTGGGCAACATCAGCGAACGCCGTATCTATCAATTGATTGGTGGGAAACGTGGTCTGCCGTCCTTCCTTGTCGCCGAGCCAGGTCTCAACAGTGGCTTCATGATTCCACAATATGCTGCCGCCAGCATCGTCAGCCAAAGCAAGCAACTCTGCACTCCCGCTTCGGTCGATAGCATTGAATCGTCGCAAGGTCAGGAAGACCATGTCAGCATGGGCGCCAATGCCGCTACTAAGGCTTTGCGCGTGGCCGAAAACCTGGAGCGTGTGCTGGCCATCGAGCTATTCAATGCCACACAAGCCTTGGAGTTCCGTCGTCCGCTGAAGTCGTCGCCCATCATCGAGAAGTTCGTCGCCACCTACCGCAAGGAAGTGGAATTCGTGCGCATCGACAAGGTGATGTACACCGAAATCGCCAAATCGGTTGATTTTGTGAAAAATTATCCTTTGGCATTTGATGATTTGAAAAACGAATGATTGAATTGTAGGGCTGTCGTATCACGGCAGCCGCATTGCCTCAAAAGCGGCTGCCACAACGTGACAGCCCTACAAACACAAAATAGAATGGAAACCACCGAACAAAAGCGCCCCACAAGCATGACCATCCTTTTGGTCCTGTCGTTCATCAACGCCTGTTGGAACATCCTCAGGTCCTTCGTCATGTATTTCACTACCCCAATCATGTCTAAGATGCTCGACGACGGACAGTTTGAAGAGATGATGAAGCCTTTTTCCTCTTTTGGAGAGGACTTCACCAATGCCATGACCGATAGCATGAACCTACTCACTCAGATTAACCCTAACTACTATCTGATTCTGTTGGCGCTGTTCATTGCCTCCCTGATTGGAGTCATCAAGATGTTCAAAAACGACAAGCGCGGTTTCCATATCTATGCCATTGCCCAAATCTGCATGTTGATTGCCCATTCTGTGTTCGTATATCCCTTGAAAAAGCCCTCGCCATTCATTTCAGACCTGCTGCTTACTGCTATCTTTATCCTGCTTTACTACTTGTATTTCAAACGGATGGAAATGACGCAAGGCCCTCAAAACCAAGATCAATTATGAAGCAACGCGAGAGTAAAATCTTCGATGTAAAGCCACAGCTTACCACGGCCATGAAGTTGGCGGCAAGTTTTGCCATCACTTATTATGGGCTATTGCTCATTTATGAAGTTTTTACTCTGGTTTACAGCCGTTATTTTATTGATTCCTACTATTTTAACCAAGGGCAAACCGATGAAGGCATCAAAGAATTATGGACGCAAATCATCCAACTTGCTTTATCTGTCGTATTGGTTTTCAGTCTAATACAAGTATTCAGAAAGAAAGTGTATGGGAAGGCGCTTTTTGTCGGTTTTTCCATCCTACTCATCGGATTCCAATTGTATAAAACAGGGCTGGTTCCATGGATGAAATATGCCCTTGAAGTGCTTATGGTGCTGATTATTGCACCTATTCGAGTTAAGAAGAAAATAAGAATAAAAAAACAGCCCGACGACCAGACTGCTTAGATTTCTATTTTTGCAACCATAATGCCAGTTTGGCCAGGTTGTATTGGCCTAAATACTTAAAGCTTAAGAATGAAAGACGAAGATTACCATATTGGAAATGCTATTAAGGCTGTTCTGAAAGAACAAGAGCGAAGCGAAGCGTGGTTGGCTCGAAAAGTCCACTGCGACCCAGGAAATTTCAACCGAATTCTCAAACGGCCTTCGATGGATATGGATTTGCTACGACGCATTTCTATAAGCTTAAACCACAATTTCTTTATTGAGTATGGTGATTTTGTCAGACAGCAAATGGAATTATTCTATTCAAAAACAATCGATTACGACCAAGAAAACGCAAACATAAATATATAATTGTAAATTATGCAATGTTTTATTGTAAAATTTAATGATACACAAAATTAAAGCATAAAAAGAAGATTCCTACATTTGCAACACTTAATAGAATGAATAAAAGGATTTATTAATCAACTAAATATCAAGCATCATGAAGAAAAGAGTTTTTACAGTGTTAGGTTTATTGACCGCACTTTCGATGCTGACAGGTTCAACATTTGCCCAGATTCAGGAACTCCAAAAAGAGAATTTCCAAGGAAACATAGTTGTGTACGAAGAAGATGAAGAAGATGAAGAAGGTGAAGAAGGGTTAGATATGATGAAAGCTAATGATGAAACTGTTGAAATGCCTCAAGCAGAGCAACAGAATATCACCATTGACTATCTTGCACCACTAGGTGGAGAAATATTGCTTTTGAGTTGCCTTGGCGGCGCTTACCTTTTGGGCAAAAGAAGAAAAGAATAAGCATATTCGTCACTCCAAAGGAGTAATTATTTAATATTAAAACACATAAGTTATGTCATTGGCATAGCTTATGTGTTTTTTTGTTTTACTAGATTCAACTTCAAGTATACGTTCAGCGCAACATCATCGCGGCTCTCTTCACTGCATTCACGAAAACATCCACTTCCGCCATCGTATTGTACAAAGCAAACGAAGCTCGTACCGTGCCTGGGATACCGAATCGCGTCATCACCGGCTCGGCACAATGATGTCCTGTGCGCACCGCCACACCCATCTTGTCGATGATGGTGCCAAGGTCGTAAGGATGCACACCGTCAATGATGAACGAAACCAAGCCCGAACGTTGTTCAGCCTCACCGATGAAACGGACGCCTTCAATTTCAGAAAGCTTTTGGATAGCTGACTGCAATAACTGAGCCTCATAACGTTCAACCTCTCCCCTGTCCAAACTTTGTAGGAATTGAACTGCCGTCTCCAAGCCCAAGGCCGCTCCCACATTAGGTGTACCCGCCTCGAACTTGAAAGGTAACACATTGAAGGTGGTCTTCTCGAAACTCACCGTGTCGACCATCTCACCGCCAAACTGATAGGGTGGCAACTTCTCCAGCCATTCTGCCTTGCCATACAAACCTCCGATGCCCATCGGAGCATACATCTTATGTCCTGAGAAGACGAAGAAATCGCAATCCAGGTCTTGAACATCAATAGCATGGTGGGCGATGGATTGCGCACCGTCAATGACTACAGGAATGCCATATTGATGCGCCATTTTGATCATTTCTTTCACAGGGTTGACAGTACCCAACACATTGGAAATGTGAGCAATGGAAACAACTTTCGGGCTTTCTCTCAACAACTTTTCATATTGCTCCAAGTCCAAAACACCTTTGTCATTCATTGGTACGACGAGCAACTTTCCATGATGTCTTTGAATCATTTGTTGCCAAGGCACTAGGTTGGAATGATGCTCCATGGCTGTAACCAACATTTTGTCACCCTCATTAATAATAAGGTGTTCAAACGAAGTGGTAAGCAGGTTCAGCGACTCGGTGGTACCACGAGTGAATACGACTTCACGAGACTCTTTGGCATGGATGAAATCGGCAACGGTTTGTCGTGCGTGTTCGTAGGCCTCAGTCGCCTTCTGGCTCAGATAATGTACCCCACGATGGATGTTGCAATTCTCGTGCAGGTAATATTCACGCTCGCGCTCAATGACACACAGCGGCTTCTGCGTGGTGGCAGCATTGTCGAGATACACCAAAGGCTTGCCGTAGACTTGTTGGTCAAGGACAGGGAACTGGTTCCGTATTGTGTTGATATCCATATTGTCAAATATGTAAAGACGTAGCGCGCTACGTCTCTACCAAGTTAGATTTTCGAATAATCAATTTCAAAATTGTAATCCTTCGGATGACTGCAACGCAACACACAGGTCTCGCAGCTTGACAATTCACCACGCAGACGACGTTTGATCATGTCATCAATGTGTTCGTGCAGCATCTCATTGCCAATGTGGTTGCTGACCTCCGCGGCAAAAGCGTACATCAACAGGATTCTAGCGTTGGCCTTACTGATGCCGCGCTGACGCATGTAAAACATGGCCTCCTGATCGAGTTGACCTGTGGAGGTACCGTGTGAGCACTTCACATCGTCGGCATAAATCTCTAAGAAGGGCTGGCTGTTGATTTTGGCTTTTGGTGTCAGGATGATGTTACTGTTGTTCTGATGCGCGTCGGTCTTTTGGGCATTGGGCGCCACATAGACATGACCGTTGAAAACGCCAGAAGCTTCGTCGTCAAGCACGCCCTTGAATTTCTCGTTGCTGGTGCAGTGCGGCACGTTGTGGTTTACCTTCAAGTGGTTCTCCACATGCTGGGTTTTGTCTATGAGATATAAGCCATACACCTGTGTTTCAGCGCCTTCGCCGTCCAAATCTATATGGTACGTGTTGCGGATGTCGCCACCATTGAAGGTAATAACGACAATTTTCAAGCGACTGTCAGCCAGTTGCCTAATCTTGAACTCACGCCGGATAGAGGCCTCGTTGTCGACATTCTGAAGTACGTACAACTCAAGGCTGGAGTTCTCGTTGAGGACAATTTCCGACACTTTCGGCTCAGTCGAAACATGCGCATCATCGTCATACTCAATGATTTCGCGGCTTTGGTTGGCGGCTAAGATAAGTTGGTTGTCCATAATCAAAGTTCCTTAATCCATTCGTAGCCTTTTTCTTCGAGTTCGAGGGCGAGGTTCTTGCCGCCCGTCTTGACGATACGTCCGTCGTACATCACGTGGACGAAGTCGGGGACGATGTAGTCGAGCAGACGCTGATAGTGCGTGATGACCACAAAGGCATTATCGGTATTATGTAACTGATTGACGCCATGTGCCACGATACGCAATGCATCAATATCCAAGCCAGAGTCGGTCTCGTCAAGGATAGCAAGGCTCGGTTCCAGCATGGCCATCTGGAAGATTTCGTTTTTCTTTTTCTCGCCGCCGCTATAACCCACGTTGACAAAGCGATTTTGCAGTTTCTCGGTGATTTCCACCATGGCTTGCTTCTCCTTCATCATCTTCATGAAATCGACCGTGCTCATGGGTGGAAGTCCCTGATACTCACGTTTCGAGTTGACCGCGGTACGCATGAAGTTCTGGATGCTCACGCCCGGAATCTCAACGGGATACTGGAAACTGAGGAAGATGCCTTCGTTGGCGCGATCCTCAGGCGACATCCCAACGATATTCTTGCCCTTGTACCAAATCTCACCTTCCGTAATTTCGTAGCCCTCACGACCTGTGATGGCCGCCGCAAGGGTGCTCTTTCCCGTTCCATTAGGTCCCATGATGGCATGAATCTCGCCTTCGTTGACGCCTAAATTTAATCCTTTCAGGATTTCTTTGCCTCCAATGGAGACATGTAAATTTTTGATATTCAGTAACATGTTAATTGACAGTTGATAATTGACAATTGATAATTAAGCTGATTTTGCCGTATCGCATATAATAGGCATGCTTGGCCCAATTTGTGTATTCTTCTGGTGCAATTTCTATACTATTATTTCCTTCCGATTCCACGATTTGCTGTTTCACTTCTTCGATCAATGCCTCGTCACGGCCATATTTCCCAATGTGGACTAGATTCAACATAATGCCTATCAGCAAGATGCAACTTGCACCAAGAGTAATCCATTTGAGCAAATTAGGTGTGATTTTCAGCATCAATGTGTTGACCTCAGCTATGGTGATATGTCCGCAAGCCAAGGCAAAGAACGGCAGGGCTGCCAACATGTAAAAGTCGCGTTGCTTCACGCTCACCATGATGGGCAGCACACCTAAAAGACCAAGAATCAGAAAGATGTAGAACCAAGCCTTGTCGGGGGGAAACTCGAAAACCTTATTGCTGTCTTTGTTTTTGGTCTTGAGAATCACCAGTGTTATGACTATTACAAACGGAACTATCAGTTGCAGCAACAGACTGAAAACAATGTAAAACCTTGAGGAAACCGTGGCTTCATGCAAACCGCCTCCAATGACTTGGAGTTGAATGTAGTCTTTTAAATAAGGTAAAGAAGACGGAAACATCAAAAACATGATGCCCGCAAAGACTGCCAAGGAAATCATTAGAATCAAGCTATCAATCGGACCTTGAATCCACTTGCGTTTTTGGTCGAAAGCGCAGTAAAGGATGGGAAACACTAACGGGAACAGCCCCGTAAACCCTTTGGACAGGAAGGCCAAAAGCAAAGCCACTGCCGACAAAAACAGCCAGAACTTGTGGTTCCGCTGATAGCTGACAATCATCAGATAGACCGAGAACAGCACAAAGACCGACATAGTGTTTTCAAGCAAGTTGTTCGTCGCACTCCAAGAAACCAAAGGCATAGTCAGCCAAAACAACAACGGTAGCCAGGCCCAACGGATATTGTTGGTGGTACGTTTCCAAATCAAAGCGATAAACAAGCCAGAGATCAGGAATGTCAACACGGAATAGACTTTCTCTACCCACCAATGGTCGCCCAACGCCTTGAATGCCAAGGCTTCCATCCCTAATGCCAAAGGAGGATGCTGACGAAATTCAGGATACAAGGTCTGCGTGTAATATGGATTCCAAAACGTCCCCTGCCCTTCCGCCATGTTGCGCGAGATGCTGGCATAGGTCACGCCGTCAAAGAACATGCCTTCTGTCAATAGGCTTTTGCTCACCAGGATGAGGAACAATCCGATGAGGAACAACCAAAAGGGCGTGTTATTTGAACGGGTTCCTGTCATTTGTTGATTGTTGGACGTTTAATTGTTTAATTGTTTTATCCGACGCTGCCTTCAAGAGTGATTGACAATAATTTCTGTGCCTCAACGGCAAATTCCATGGGCAATTTGTTCAGCACATCCTTGGCGTAGCCATTGACAATCAATCCGATGGCCTTTTCCGTCGGTATACCGCGTTGTTGGCAATAGAAGAGTTGGTCTTCGGAGATTTTCGAGGTTGTGGCTTCATGTTCGAGAATGCTCGACTCGTTGCCGCACTCGACGTAAGGCCAGGTGTGTGCACCGCATTTGTCGCCAAGCAACAGAGAGTCACATTGGGAATAATTACGAGAATTCTCAGCTTTGGCAGCCACTCTCACCAAACCACGGTAGCCATTTTGGCTGTGTCCAGCGGAGATACCCTTGGAGATGATGGTGCTGCGGGTGTTCTTGCCCAAGTGAATCATTTTCGTGCCCGTGTCGGCTTGTTGATAGTTGTTGGTCACGGCGACAGAATAGAACTCACCCACCGAGTGGTCGCCCATCAGCACGCAGCCCGGGTATTTCCAAGTGATGGCTGAACCAGTCTCGACCTGCGTCCAAGAAATTTTGGAGCGGTCACCGCGACAAAGGCCGCGCTTGGTGACGAGGTTGTACACCCCACCTTTGCCGTCCTTATCGCCTGGATACCAGTTCTGCACAGTACTATATTTCACCTCAGCATCGGTCTCGGCAATGATTTCAACAATGGCGGCATGAAGCTGGTTTTCATCGCGTTGCGGTGCCGTACAACCTTCCATGTAACTCACATACGCTCCTTCGTCAGCCACAATCAGTGTGCGTTCAAACTGACCTGTGTTCGCCGCATTGATACGGAAGTAGGTAGACAACTCCAAGGGGCAGCGTACGCCCTTCGGGATGTAGCAGAACGAGCCGTCGCTGAAGACTGCCGAGTTGAGGGCAGCAAAGAAGTTATCGGTGTAAGGCACCACCTTACCAAGGTATTTCTTTACCAAGTCAGGGTGCTGCTTCACTGCCTCGCTGAACGACATGAAGATGACGCCGTGTTTGGAGAGGGTCTCCTGGAAGGTCGTCTTTACCGAGGTGGAGTCCATCACCGCGTCGACGGCCACGCCTGAGAGCTTCTTTTGCTCGTCCAATGAGATACCAAGTTTGTCGAAGGTGGCCAACAACTCGGGGTCCACCTCGTCGAGGCTCTGTTTCTGCTGGCGTTTGCGCGGCGCAGCATAATAGATGATGTCCTGATAGTCGATTTCGGGGATGTCGAGATGCGCCCAGTTGGGTTGTTTCAAGGTTTGCCAATGGCGGAAGGCCTTCAGTCGAAACTCCAACAGCCATTCGGGCTCTTCCTTTTTCTTGGAAATCAAGCGGATGATGTCTTCATTCAGGCCTTTCGGTACAAAATCGGTCTCAATGTCCGTCACAAAGCCATATTCATACTCTTTGTTCGTGACCTCGCTGATGATATTTTCGTTCGGATTTTGATCCATATTTTTCTTTTTTAGCGTGGGCCCTTCGACAGGCTCAGGGACCCAACCTCTTCCTTATTAAGAATGATTTCAAATTAGGCTGCAAAGATACGATATTATTATGGTTTGAAACTATTTTTCTACAAAATACCGCCATCTTTTGGGCTTTCCGTTTTTTTCCGTTAGTTTTGCAGGCTGTATGAGCAAGGAAAACAAGAAAAAAGGTTTCTGGTTCTATCTCGGCAGGGTGATGGCTGGTATAAGCATTGCGTTGCTGCTGCTCATTTTGTATGTCTACCTCTCCGTGCCCACCTATAGTTTCAAGGAGCCGAAACCGTTCAACGGTGAATACCTTTACAACCCTTATCAGGACATGAATCCCGACCAATGGAAGAAATACCATTTCCATTGCCATTCGCGCAGGTATTTCGGGCTGACCAACGGGCGCAAGAGCAAGGAAGCCACCATTGACAGCGTGTACCAGGCCTTGGGCTACGACCATTACGGCATCTCCGACTACATGGGCATCAATACGCACGGTGCTGAAAGAGAGGATTATATCCCCGCCTACGAACACGGCTACGGCCTCTTCCGCAAGACACACCAAATCTGCATCGGTGCCGAAAAAGTGTATTGGCCCGACTTCCTCTTCATGCAGAACCTTAACATGAAACAACACATGATCAACAAGCTGGGCGAACGTTGTCGCTTCGTCATGCCCGCCCATGCCTCATTCACCAAAGGCTACAAGGTGAACGACATGATGTTTTTGAGCAATTACCATTTACTTGAGGTACTGAATCCTTACGGCAACGCCATAGAGCATTGGGACATGGCACTTTCCCACGGACACCGCGTGTATGCCCTTGGCGACGACGACACTCATAACATCAACAAAACCAGCGAAGTATGCCACAACATGACCATAATCAACACGCAAGACCTTAACCCTGAACATGTCTTTGAGGCTTTAGACAAAGGCTTGTGCTATGCTGTGGAATTCGACAACTGGTACCATTTTCCAATGACCTTAGAGGAAAAAGTCAAGCAAGCCAGAGCGTTGCCCCATTTGACTCGTGCTGAGTTGATTGGCGACACCTTATTTATTGGGACTTCGGCAGACAAGATGCAGGAAGTGAAATTCATCGGGCAGGATGGCAAGGTGATGAAAACACAAGAGAATGTCTCCACAGCCTTTTATGTCATCCAACCCGAAGACCCTTATGTTAGGACACAGATTAATGTCAACGGGTTGCAGCATTTCTATCTGAATCCTGTCACGCGGCACCCAACGCCAGAACCCATTGACCAGCGTCTTGATGTCGTCAATAAGGCGCAGACCTATCTATACTGGTTCGTTTACATCGTTGCCTTCGCAGCTTTGGCATGGTACCTATTCAAAATGGCCAAAGCCAAAAAAGAGGAAAGCAAGTGAGGATTAAAGAGCAAAATATCAACAAGATACTGATTGGACTTTTGGTCATTAGCGCAGTCGTGAGAAGCATCTTGGCGGCCTGGATGGAATTTGGCAATGATGAAGTCTACTACTGGACCTATGCCCTTTATCCCGACTGGAGCCACTTCGACCATCCACCCATGGTAGGTTGGGTCATCCAACTTTTCAGCCTTAACTTATTGTTCGACAGTGAGTTCTTCATCCGATTGGCCTCGGTAGTCTTCATGACCGCCAACACCTATATAATATTCCGCATAGGCAATGACCTCAAGGATGCTCGAACTGGGCTTTATGCTGCCTTGCTTTATACAGCATCCATCTATGCCTTCGTCATCACAGGCATTTTCATCATGCCTGACACGCCACTGATGCTGTTTTGGCTGCTGGCGGTATGGATGGCGGTGAAGTATTTCAAAAAGGAGTCGGCCCTTCGACAGGCTCAGGGACCTTTGCTTTTATTCGGGCTCTACGCAGGCCTAGCCATGCTCTCCAAATACTCAGGCATTTTCCTTTGGGTCGGAATGGCACTTTACATTCTGATTTTCAACCGAAAACAGCTAAAGAATCCCTATCTTTATCTTGCCTTGCTGATTTCGGCCGTCTGTTGCATCCCCATCCTCTATTGGAATATCCAAAACAACTTCATCAGTTTCAGTTTCCATGGGGCTCGTGTTGGTGGAAACAAACTCAATTTCAGCACCTTCGGAACCGAAATCGCAGGTGAGTTTTTCTACAACAATCCCATCAACTTCGTGCTAGCCATTATTGCTGTCATTGCAGCCTTCAAAAAGAAACTCCACCTGGAGAAATCCGCGCAACGCCTCATTTTATGCTTTGCCCTACCGCTCATTTTAGTCTTTCTGTTTTTCTCCCTCACTCGCCCCACCCTACCCCATTGGAATGCTCCTGCTTACGTCTTGCTCATCCTCTTATCCGCTGCCTATCTGCGAGATAAGCATACCGATTCTGACAAGTTGCCCAAATCCATCATTGCGGCACTGTCCGTGCTTGTGATTACCTTGGCGATAGGCGTGGCCGAAATCAAGACGGGTTTCATTCCTTTGGACAAGCACACCGAGCCCGAGATGCTTGGCCGCGACGATTTCACTTTGGACATGTACGGCTGGCGACAATTGGGTGAGAAATTCGCTGATTTCCGAGAGCAGAAAATCGCTGAAGGCGTGATGAAAGCGGAAAACGGCATCGTGGCCAACCAATGGTTCCCCTTAGCCAATCTCGACTATTATGTGGCACGGCCCTTAGGCTTAAGAGTTATGGGCTTAGGATGGCCCGAATTTTTGCACAAGTATCTATGGATCAACGATAAGCGGGGAGGCTTCCATCTTGGTGAAGACTATTGGTTCCTCTCCGAAAGCCGATATTTTAAGGACCCGAAAGAGACCTATCAGTGGTTCTTCAAGGAAATCGAGTTGGTCGGGACGATTGAGATTGAGCGTTGTGGCAAACCTGCAAAGAACTTCTTCGTCTACACTTGCAAGGACTTATGCGCGCAACCACCTACTTTAGAAAGCCTTATGGCTGAATCAGATGGAACAGATAAACCGTCCCGTCAGTAGAGAGTAGTTCATAATTGTCGCGGTAATAGAACAAGACGTGGTCTCCCCTCGTCTTCTCCAAATATGAATCCGTAATCAAAACATAATCCGTTTTGACACGGTCTCCCACAGCATAAAAATCATGGATTCCAGTTCGAAAGACGAGATGAGGCACAAATCTCATCGATGCACACACTGAGGCGTCGTCAGGAATCTGGTTAATCAATTGTCGGGCATATTCTGCATCAAACTCGCTTTGCTCATAATGACGGCCTTGGTATACACACAACTGGTCAACCAAAATAGGAGATTTCGGAACACCAATAGTATAAAAGGTGGTCAGTACTATGGAAACCAGCAAAGCCACACTCAAAGTAAAATTCAACCATCTTTTTTTCAATTTGATGAACACTATGAAAGAAGAGATGACCAACACAGGCATAAACTCCACCGAATACTGGAAACTGATGCCCCAAAAATTACCATCAATCGCCAACATTTTTTGAGCAATTAAGGGGATGAGCATGAACAGATAATTAGGCTTCAATAGGGTAATCAACATGCCAGTAGTCAAAGCGCAATAATAAAATTCCTCCTTTACCCCATCAAACCATTCCAATCCGCCTGTGTTGGTAAACAAGATGCGAATAGTTTCACCCGGATGGAGGAACAGGTTCTTTGCAATCTCTGCATAGTTATCGCCCAGATACGCGTACCTAGAGAAGCCACCACCTGAGCCACCCAACCGTGGCATCACCACCATATTAATCAGAAAGAAATATACAATGGAGAAAAGTGCGTATGCCGCCAAATGCCACAAGGCTTTCTTGTCCTTTCTGTAATCCCACATCAGGCCAATAGCGATGAAAAACAACCACAACGACATGTTCTCCTTTCCGATGACGAACAATACAACAAACAAGGACGCACATGCAAATTGCCTTCGCTTAAGAAAATACAACAACCATGGCAACATCATGGCTGTCAGCACATTGGAATGATAATCAAAGGCTATGGCATGAATGATACCGAAAGAGAAAAACAGGCAAGCCATGGCCAAGATAGGTATCAAATCATCATCGGTATACAGACCTATCAGTTTATAAACGCCCCAACCTCCCAGCAATACTGCAGCAATCTGAACAATGAGCAACGTATAGGTTCCAAACACTAGGACCAACGGAGAAAGGAGCATCAAATACAGGTCGAAATGGTCGGCAAGAATGCTATGGGGAACCGCTTTGAACATGCTGCAGTCATCGATGCGAAAATGGATATAATCGTACATCGCATGGGTATAGAGCCCCAAATCCAGCGTATAAGTCTTGAAAAGGTAGTGGTTGACCAATGAAATGAGGCAATACAACACGCCGGCAAGGGTGAAAACCGATGCCAGCGTGATGATTTTCTGTCGGCTGCTCAAGGACATGGCCTTCATGCCATCAAGTTATTGTTCAGCTTGGAACAAGGTGATGATGTTCAGAATGACTTCCGATGCTTTCATCATGCTTTCGAGCGGTACGTACTCCAGTTTGCCGTGGAAGTTGTGGCCGCCTGCGAAGATGTTGGGGCATGGAAGACCCATGAAGGAGAGGTTGGCGCCATCGGTACCGCCACGGATGGGCTGCACTTTCGGCTTGATGTTGGCCATCTCCATGGCTTTGATGGCACGCTCCACAATAAAGAAAGGCGGCTCCACCTCTTGACGCATATTGTAATACTGGTGCTTCACCTCCAACTTCACCACATCACCATAGTTCTTGTTGAGGAACTCAGCAACTGAGGTAATCA
>JAEEGK010015562.1_pt1 | contig 16839 bp, 11 predicted proteins | sample 8958771 | NCBI WGS metagenome assembly JAEEGK01 (sample SAMN16246547, study PRJNA631951) | gut metagenome | biome: gut microbiome; feature: rumen; material: SC-attached | host: Bos | place: Iran: Karaj | collected 2018-10 | reverse complement strand
TATATTTTTAATTTATAATTATGTTTTTATTTATAAAATAAATTATTATATACATAAATAAAATATACTTCTATATAATTTAATATATTATTTTAAAACTATAGTTATAATATTAATTAATATTTATTATATAAATTTAATAATTTGCTTTACTCATTATTGCTCTATTAACTAATATTTTCATAAATTCTTCAACATCTTCAATTTTTTCTTTAATAATTTGTTCATTATTTGTAACCAAATTTTCAGCATTTTTTCTGGTAAATTCCATGACCATATTTGAACTTTTTTTTAAATCTTCAAATAATTTATCAATTTTTTTTCTATTATTTTTAAAATGATAAATACTTTGTCCAAATAAACTTCCTATTCCAATAACACCACCAACAATCATTCCTGGTGGTCCACCTATCATTCCTCCAGCAATTTCTGAACCTACAGTTGAAATTACTCTATTAAAAACAAAACCTCCTGCTATTCCTAAAACTCCTGAAAATCCAGTCATTTTTAAAAAATTTTTAAATTCATCTAAATTATTTTCATCGTTTTTTAATGTATCAATATTTTGACTCATTGAAACATTGCTATTTATACTTATTATAAAATCATTAAAATTTTTACATGAAATTCCATGTGATGATAAAATTTTATTTAAATCTGTAAATAATTCTAAATTTAATGAATCTATTTCTTTTATGAAAATATTTGTTTTATCTTTAATTTCAAAATATAAATTTTTAAAACAATCAATTAAATTATTATGATCTTTTTCTTTAATTAGATATTTATTATCAAAAATTGATTTAATTTTTTTTAGTTCTTCGTTTGTATAATTTTCAATATTCGTGTGAAATTCAATTTTTAAATTATATTTTTTTTCTACATAATTTTCTTTTTTATTTCTTATTAAATTTTGAAATGAATTTTCATAATAAAAAATAAAATCAGGTGATGGAATATTAAAAAAAGAATTTATTGATAAATTTAAATTATCATTTGTTAAAGTAAAAAAATTATGTAAAGTATTTTTATAAAAATTAATTTCATTTTTCAAATATTTAAATATTTTTGATATGAATATTTCAATAGATAAATCATTTAAAATTTCTAAATTATTATTTGAATTTTTATTGTCGTTAATTTTATAATTAGAATTAATATAAAAACAATTATTAAAATTAATATTTTTATAAGAAACATTATTATCTTCATTTAAATTATCATATAAAAAATCATTTATTTTAAATTTTTTTTCATTTTCCGATATAAAAACATTTAAATTTTTTAATAAAGTATTTTTTCTACTATTTATATATCTTGCAAAATAGCCATCGGAAGAAAAATTTAGTTTATTTTCAAAAATTTTATCAATATAAGAATTGAATATTTTTAAATAATTTTCATTTATTGATAAATATTGTTCATTCAAATAATTTTTAAATGATTTATAATCAGAATTATTCCAATCTAAAGTATTTATAAATATATAATTTATTTTTAAAAATATATCTTCTTCATTAATTTTATTATCTGAATTAAATAAAGATATAATATATGATTTATTATTATTATTATTTTGTTCTAAATAATTTTTAATATCTAAAATATCTTTTGTTTCTAATAGAATATTATTTATTTTTTTAAAAGAATTATATTCACTTTCATATAAAATATAATAAATATTATTTAAATTATTACTATTTTTATCAAAAAATTGTTCAAAAATAATTTGAGAATATGTATTTTTAAGATTTAAATTTATTCCCATTATTTTTTCAATTAATTCATTAAAATTTCCTAAATTATCATTTTTATCATAAAAGAAAAAAATGTTAAATTCTTTATAATTATAAATCAAATCTTTATAATAATTATATATATATAAATAATTGAACATTGTATTATTATCAACCAATCGATTTTTTTTAAAAAAAATTATTTCATTTTCTAAAAATTTATTAAAAATTTTAATATCAAATTCATGTCTCAATGAATTGAAATATTTTAATATATCTTTTTTTAAATATTTTGAAGAAAAAATAAACGTATCATTATTATTATTATTAATTTTATTTAATTCATTAATATTTTCCATTTATTGTATAAATTTATATAAATATTAATAACAAAATTTATATAAATAAATATTTTATTTAAAAAAATAAAAATTCAAATTATTTTGAATTATGGGACAAAAAATAAACATGAAAAAAGAAAAAGAAAAGGAAAAAGATAAACAAGACATTCCTTTAGATAAAATTGAAAAAATGTTATTTGATACGTATAAAAATACAGATATAGATTTTACTTATCGTGAAGTTCTTACATTAAAATTACGTGAGGCAGATGCAGAAAAATATTTTATAAATAATTTTGATTATTTAATATATTTTAATAGTTATATTTTTCAACAACGTTTAAATGTATTATATGATAATTTTAGTGCAATTGTAGAAAATTTTGTAAAAGAAAATATTAATAATATAACGAGAAATTTTTTAATGTTAGTAGATTTTGATGATGAATCAATAAGTGTGAATGATGTAGCATTAAATCCTTATAATTTTATGTTAGATAATGAAGGGAATATTGTAGAAATTCCAAATTCTTCAATTGGTAATCAAAATAATATTCAACAAAATAAAATAGAATATGAAAGTTTATTTACCGTTATTTTTGAACCTTTAGAAATAAAAACAATACTATTTTTTTTAATGACTAATCATAATAAATCTACAGTAAATGATTTTTTTTCTCAATTATATGAAAATATATATTTATATAAAAATAATAGAAAATATGATTCAATGTATTTTTTATTACCAAATCTTGATTTTTTTATAAGAAATGAAAGTTATGTTTTATATATTGTAAATAGACCAAATCAATTTGATGAAAGTTTATCAATGTTATCTGATTATACAATAAGTTATGTTAATGAATATACTGATTCTTTATTTACTTCTTTATACTTTAAAGAAATGTTGAATGTTAATTATGATAAAGAAAATAAAGAGGGTAATAATTTAATTGATAATTTTTTAATTAATATTATTCCACCCTTTTTTATAAAAGGAATATTTAAATTTGATATTTCTATAACAAATATTGATGATTTTATATTAAAATATCAAAGAGATTTTAAAATATTTAATTTAATGGTTCAAAATAGTAATGTTAATGAATTTATAATTAAATTATATTTAACACCAATTACAAATAATTATGTAAGTATGACAACAAGAAATAATTATAATCAAATAAATGTTTATAATAATTTTAATTTAGATATATTTAAACATTTAATAAAAAAACTTATTAATATAGCTGATAAATCTAAATTTAATAAAGGTTATTTAATAATAAGATTTTTTTTAAAAAATAAAAAAATAAATACACTTTCAGCAAAAGAAGATGGAAAAAAATTAAGTAATGAAGTAAATGAACTTATTAATTCTCTAATTAATGATAGTTTTATATATACAAATAGAAATGAATATTCACGAAAAGTTATTATTGAATATTTTGATTTATATTATACTGATAAAGAATTAGTTGATTTAAATGATAGTAATGAAAATATTAATATGAAAATAAATACTATATATAAATATTATAAATGGAAAATTTATTATTGTTATTTTTTGACAAAAAAACATATTAAAAAAATGAAAAAATATATATATAATATTTTATATGATAAAATAAATGATAAAAAACCTTTTGGAAAAATTTTTAAATTTTTATTTGATGAAAAATATTATATATCACAAATTTCAAATAGAGAAGGAAAATTAAATGAAAACGAAATAGAAAAAATGATTTATTTATAAAATGTAAATTATAAAATTATAACAAATTAAAATTTAATTTATAAATATAATATTTATTTATAAATAAAATAAAAATATAATTTAATGATTTTTGTTTAAACTTTTTGTTCTTCATCTCTAACAAATTTTTTAATTTGTTTTTTAAGTTGCTTTTCTAATTTTTTTGTGTTAATTTTTTCATATTCTTTATTTTCTGATAGTTTTTCATCATCAATATTATTTTCATTATTTTCACTATTATTATTATTGTTATTATTATTATTATTATTATTATCTTCTTCTGTATTATTATGTTCAGATTCTTTACTATTTGTATCCTCTTCATTATTAGAATTTGTTGAATTATTACTTCTATTACTATTATTTCCTTTATTTTTTTTACTTTTTTTTTTACGTTTTCCATTAAGTTCTCCACTATTATTTGCAGCTTCATTAGCTCCATGAATAATATTATTAATTTCATCTTTTAAATTTCTTTCTTTTATTTCAGATAAATTCATATTTATTCTATTATTATTTGAATCAATACCAGATATAACTGAAGCATTTTGTAAAGGGTTAAAATCATAATTTTGATTTGGTGTTAAATTTTTTGGATTTTTATTTTGATTTTTATTATCTATTGAAAAACTACTTTCTATGTTTATTGGTTGAGGTGAATCATCCATTCTTTGATTTCTTTGAATACAATAATATATAATAAATATTATACCTATTATTATTATAATTAAAGAAATTATTCCAAAAAATAATAATATATTTTGAAAAATATTAGAAACTTCTGTAGATGATGATGTGCTGTTGTTTGAAATTATTTTTGTTATATTTGAATTTAAATTTTCTGACATTATATTATAATAATTTATTTTAAATTTAATATTTTTTTATAATATTTTTATAATTAAAAATATAAAAATAAAGTTTATAAATTAAAAAATTATTTTATAAATATTTTAAAGCAATTATTGTTTCACATAAATTATCAATAGTAAAATATATTTTAGTAATAAATATTTGTTTCATTTCACTAGTTAACATATTTTTATTAGTTTCTAATTCTTCATTCAAACTTTTTTTTAAATTTTTTATTATTTTGTAACTCGTATTAACTAATTTTTCAATATTTTTATTACTATCAACATTATAAAATAATATATTGCTTCCTTTTACATTAATAATTTCTGTTTGAATATAACCTTCACTAAATAATTGATTTAATATTAAATTTAATGTTTTTTGAAAAATCAAACAATTTTCCATTATATTTTTTGAGTCTAAAGAACCGCATAATCTTAATAATCTATAAACTCTTAAATGATTTTCTGAAAATTGTTGAGTAATTGTTTTTTCAATAATTTGTTGTTTTATATAATTTGATATTTTTTCTAAATTCAATGAAAAAGAATCAGATGTAATTTTAATAAAAAAATCACTTGATTCATTTATAATTTCTAAAATTTTATTTTCATTCATATTTTTTATTCTATGACAAATAGATTGATAATTAAATGATTCTGAATGTCCTGTTTTAAATGCTGTTATTTGATTTTTTTCTAACATAAAAGATGCAATTAAACCAACTTGAGAACCACATTTTTGAGTAATAAAATCAATAATAATTTTTACTTTAAAATCACATAAAATTTGTTCAAAATTAAAAAAGAAAAAATAATATGAATTATTTTCATAATTGAATAAATATGCATTTTCATCTATTTTATTTAATGTATTTTTATTTATATTGTTTTCATCATCATCTATTATTATTAAATTTTTATTATTATTGTTATTTTCATCATCTTTTTCAGCTAATTTCTTTTTTTTATTTTTATTTTTTTTAGAAGAAGAATTTTCTTTTTTTTCTTTTTTTTCTTTTTTTTTTTGACTGATTAATTCTTTATTATTATTATTTAGTTTATCATTATTATTAATATTATTTTTTGCTTGAACAATATAATTTTTTTCTATTAAATTGATTAAAACTGTTTTAATTTTAGCATTTAAATTATTATTATCTTTTGTATTTTTATTATTTGTATTTATTTTATTTTTAATTTGTTCAATTAATTGAGGAGAATTTAAAATTCCAAAATTCATAAATTCTTCAAAAATATATAAACCAAAATCACCAAATTTTTCTTTTGCAAAAACACATAATCTAGGATATAATAAAATATTTAATATATTATCTATATTTATTTCATATCCAATATATTTAATTTCATTTCTAAAAATTTCTTGACAATTTATTAATCTATTTTGTAATAAAATAATAAGAATATTTCTTATATTTTCAAATGATAATTTTAATCTCCCTTTTATTTCAGGAATCGTGCTTAATCCATTTTTTAATAAATCTTTTGCAATTTCAATGATTTCTTTAGAATAACGTTCTGATAAAATAATTTCAACTAATTCAAAAACTTCTTCTGTATTTGTTATATAGCATGTATTCATAAAATAAAATTTAAATATGTATTATTAATTTTATTATTTTATTTTTAATAATTAAATTAAATTAAATTATATGACAATGAATACAGATGAAATAGTTGCAAATAATTTTACTGACGAAAATATTGGATATGAAATTAGATATGATCATTTATATAAAATAATAATAATAGGTGATTCAGGAGTAGGAAAAACAAGTTTATTATCAAAATATATAAAAGGCGTATTTCCTTCCTCTCCTTTACCTACAATAGCTATTGAATTTGCAACAAAAATAATACAAATAAAAGAAGGAGGATTCATAAAAGCACAAATATGGGATACAGCAGGTCAAGAAAAATATAAATCAATTACTTCACATCATTATAGAAAAGCTGTTGGTGGATTAATTGTATATGATATAACTAAAAGAACAACGTTTGATAATGTTTTACAATGGCTTTCTGATTTAAAAAATAATGCAGATAAAGGATGTATATGTGCATTAGTTGGGAATAAAATAGATTTAGTTGAAAAAAATCATAGAATTAGGGAAGTAAGTGAAGATGAAGGAAAATTATTAGCAAAAAAATATGAAATGCTTTTTTATGAAACAAGTGCATTAAGTAATCAAAGTGTTAATGATGCTTTTGAAGATTTATTACAAAAAATATATATTGAAAGAAGAAAAATTACTATTATTGAAAAAGATAAAAATAATAATGTTATAAATTTGAAAACAAAAGGAAATATAATAAAAAATAATATAAATATATGCTGCTAATTAAAATATAATTATAAATATATTTTTACTGATATAATATTACTAAATTATAATATTTAAATTTATTAATATCAAAAATTTTTTAATACAAAAATTTTTTAATTATTTGATAATTTAATATAAATAATTAATTTAATTTAAATTTAAAAATAAATGTAAAAAATAAGTTTTAAATTAAATGTGATTTTTATAATAAATTTTGATCATAATCTGAATAATTATATATTAAAAAAAGATTTAAATTTTCATTTGATATATTTTTAATATTTTTTAAGCAATATAAATTCTCTTCATTTTTTGCACTTAATAAATTTAATTTATTATTTTCAATTTCAAATGTAATATCTTTACTTTTAAAAGTATTATTATTTTCTTGAAATAAATCAAGAAAATTATATTCAATAAATTTATTTAAACTTATATTATCAATTGCATTATCTAATTGGAATTTTTTTTCTTTATTTAAATTAATAATATTATTTTCATTATTTTTTAATAATTTTAAATTACTTTCGTATATTAATATTTCTTGATTAATGTTTTCAATATCTTTTTTTATTTTAAATTTTTTTTCAACTAAAGATGGTAAAAGATTAATATCCGAATTAATATCTTTTATAATTTTTGTTTGATTTTCATCTTGTTTCATATAAATTAAAAATTTTAGTTAAAAAAAATTTAAATTTAAATTAGATAATATTAAAATATTTATATATTTTTATAAATTAATATAAACTTATTTTCCCTTGCTCTTATTTTTTTATTTTCCGGAAAAATTCTTTTTTTCATATTTAATTTTATTAAATAATCTATTTTATATTTAGTTTTTATATATAAATTATTAATTAATTTGTTAAAATCATATTTGTAATTTTTTTTTGCGAAATCAGATAAAATTTCTTCATAATAAATCAATATTTCAAAAAAATGATTTAATATATAATTATTATTTTCTTTAGAATTTAAAATATTCATAATTAAATTATAAGTTATTTCTATAGAAATTTCAATTATATTTAATGAAGTTCCATCTTCAAAAATTTTTTCTTTTGAAAAATCAAAATAATAATAAATTTGATTTTTAATAATAATATTGTTACCCCTATATAAAGGTATTTTTTTAAGTAAATTATTATATATTTTATCAATTTTAAATTTTATTAAATTAATATCTTCATTCAATATTTTTTCTTTTTCATCTATTATATAATATAATAATTGTAAATAATGTAAATTGAAATAATTATTTTCTTTTTCAAAATTTATATTATAATTTAAAAATTTTTGTAAATTTGTTATTTCCATAGAATTATATTTAATTACGGGAGTAATAAAATTTTTTAAATTTTCATATGAAATATAAATATACATAAATAAAAGCATTATATAAAATGTATAATTAATTGAATAAAAAAAAACAAATAATGTTTTGTGATACAAAAAAAGATAAATAAAATTGAATAAAAATATTTTAAAATAAGGAAATTCAATAAAAAATTTTTTTATTGAATATTTATAATAATCTTTTCTATTAAAATTTATAAAATTATTTTGAGAATTTAATAAATAATATATAAAAATTATTTCATAAAAAACAATTAAAATAATTTCATTATTAAGATTATAATTATAATCACTATTATCATTATTTATATATAAAAAAAATTGTTTTGAAATTTTAAATATTGGATAAAATAAAAAAATATTTATATAAAAAGTTAAAGAATAAACTGAAGGATTTAAAATTATATTTATCAATTTTTCATAAATACTAAATTTAAATTCATAATAAATGAAAAATAACATCAAAAAATAATCAAAAATAATTGAAATAAAATATAAACAAATCAATGAGAAAAAATTATATTTAAATTTAATAAATATTAAATTTAAAAATATCGATAGTATTAATTGATTAAATAATAAAAAAATAAATTTCCATATTTCAAAAGATAAAAATCTAAGATTTGTAATTGAATTTATTTTATTTTTATATGTTTTTGAATCAAATAAAAAATTCATTTAATTTAAAAATAATTATATTTAATTTAAATATTATTAAATAAAATTTTATTATTTATTAAATATATTTATATTCAAATTAAAAAATCAATAAAATATTATTTCATTTAAAATATCTATATTATTATCTTTTTCAGTTTCTTCAAAAATAGATAGGCCAAAATTTTTTTCATCTTTATTTCTAATAATAAAACATATTTTATCTTTATAATCATTATCATTAGAGTCATTTTCATTTTTAAGATAAAAACATTTACCTATTTGATATTCATTTAAATTATAATACCATATTCTTTTTAAAGATAGATTATTATAATCAATTTTGAAAAAATTTAAAATATTATCTTTCAACTCACAACAAAATATATTTTCATTAAATTTATTTATACATTTTATTTGATAATCAAAAAAAAGTTCCGATACTTCATTATATTCATTATTGTTTAATTTAAATGACCATAAAATTATTCTAAAATCGTTTCCTGATGTTAATAATAAATTATTATTATTATTATTAATATTATTATCATTATTATGGTTTTCAATTTTTAATAATGATGTTATTTTATTCCAATGTTTTATATTAGTTTTAAAAATTTCATTCTTATATTTCTTGACTTTATTACCTTTAGCATAAAAAAATATATCATTTTCATATTTTATAATATGACTTATTTCTTTTTTATATATTTTTATTTCTTTATTAAAAGTAATATTATCACCATTAATCATCCACAATTTTAAAGAATAAGTTGTTGTAAAAAAGTAATTTTCTTTATTTGAGCATAAAGATGTAACTTTATTTTGATCTACAGTAACAGGTTCACATTGTTGAAAAATATTATTAATATTATAAATATTTAATTTAGATTCATTATTTAAATTATCATAATAAGCTAATATCAAATATTTATTTTTCATAAATAACATTGCAGTTACTTCACCTATTATATTATTTTCAATGTGGAATAAACCAGGATTAAGTTTATTATTTAAAAAAACTATTGATTTATCATTACTTAAATATTCTCCATAAAAAGCATAATTATTATTATTTTCATTTTTAACTATATATTCAATATTTTGAAAATTTTTAATTTCAATACATTTAAATTTTTTAAAATAAGGAAAATTGATAATATAATTATTATTATAATAATTAAATAAGTAATCTTTATTAAATTTATTTTCTTCAAAATTTAAAAAATTAGAATTAAAATTATAAAAAATTAATAAATTTTGAATTATTGAATAAATTGGATAATTAATATAATTTATAAAAGTTTGATAAATTTTTTCTCCTAATACTTTAATCATTTTATTATTTTCTTCATTTTTTTTAATTAATAGATTTAAATCATTTTTAATTTCATTATTAAAAGAATTAATTATTTTTTTATTCAAAAGATTATTATTTTTATTTTTTATTTCTTCTATTATTTTACTTATTTTTTCTTCAAAATTATTTAATTTAAAAATATGATCTTCTTTTCGATATTTTGAATTCATTGATAAAAATATATGTTCAACATTTTTATAATATTCAGAATTACATTTACTTTTTTTACAATTTTTACAAAAAAAATTTTTACATAATTGACAATAATATTTAAATGAATAAAATTGATTATTTGAAAAATTAAATATGTTATTTAAACAAAATTCATTTATTTTAATTGTTATTTTTGATAATATATGTTCCTGTTGTAAATCATTATGAAAAATTTCACATTCTTTACAAAAATATTTATCACAATTTATGCAATAAATAGTTTCATATATATTTGAATGAAAATAACATGGATTATTTTTTTCTAATTTAATTTTATTTAAAAATTCTAAATAATTTTTAATTTCATAAATATTTTGATTTAATTTTTTATTTATAAATAAATTTTTACCTAATTCTATATAAATATTGTTCATATTATTATCATTATATTCATGTTCATTTATATCAAACTTTGTTTTCATAATATTATATAATTCAGTTCTTTTTAATTTAAAACTTTTAAATAATTTATAACATGTAAAAATTAATTTTATGTTATTATTTCCATCTATAACTGGTCTAATTAAAGGAATCTCTTCTTCACAAATAGGACATAAAGTTATATTATTTTTATTAATATAAATAATGGATTTTTTTTTTAAAATTTTAGGTTCAATAATTTTTTCAATTCTAATTTCCTTCATTAAATAAAAAAAACAATATATATTATAAGAAATATATAAATATTAAATTTAAATATTTTATTAGTATTATTTTTTTTAAATATATTTATTTTCTAATAATAATTCAAAAAAATAATAATTATATATAAATCAAAATAATTTTAAAATATTATTAATTCATTATTTAAAAAAAAAATTTTTTTAATAAAAATTTATAAAATTATATTGTTTAAAATTTTAAATTTTTAAATTATTAATTATAATATATGTAAATATCATTTAAATAATATTTAACAAAAAGTAATATCATTAATTAATTTACAACCAAAAGAAATACTTTGAAAAATAGCAAATCCATATTTATCATTTTCATTTGTAATAGCAAATATTCGACTATCTTTTTGTTTAAATTGAGTAAAATTACTTAATTTTGAATTAAAATTATCATAATAAAATAATCTTCTTAAAAATTTATTTTCAATATTTAATAAAATAAATTCATTACATTTATTAATTAATTCACAACAAATATATTTATCGAAAATATTTATATTAATAATCTTTTTTTCTAATTCAATAACAAATTTTTGTTCAATTTTTTTTAATGAAATAAGATCCCATAAAATTATTCTATGATCATATCCAGCTGTTAATAATAATTTTTCATCATCATTTTTATTGTTTTTATTCAATATTATCATAGAGGTAATTAAATCATAATGATTAATATTTAATTTAATTTTTTCGCCTTCATTATAATCACAATAATAAACTTTTTTATTTTCAGGAAATAAAAAAATTTGATTATTATAACTTAACATATTATAAATTTTACAATTTGGAAAAATTGTTCTTATACAAGAAGGTTCATTTTTTATATTCCATACTTTAATTTCATTTGAGCCTGTTAATAAAATATTTTTTTTTATTTCACATAAAGCTGTTACTTCATTTAAATGAGCAGCACTGGAATAATTATTATGATCATTATTATTTTCTAAAAAATTTTTTAAATTATGAATTTTTATTTTTCCTTTTTCATTTTGCATGTATCCAAAAATAAGTAAATCATTTGAAGTAATAATTATTGAAGTTAATTTTTCAATATTTGAAATTGATATACAATTATTTAAAAATATTCCTTGATCATTAACAAAAAGAAATACATGTTTATTATTTATTTTTCCAAATATTACTATTAATTTCTTTTCATAATAAGGTATAACATTATATATGCTTTCAATTGTATTTTGATATAAAACTTTATAAATTTGAATATTATTAAAATCGAAAAAATAATTCGTTTTATAATATATTGTTCTTTTATTATATATTTGTTCATCATAAATTTGAAAATTATAATTTAAAAAATTTAAATAATTTTGATATAAATATATGCTTTTTAAACTTTTAAGTATAACAAAAGATTTTACGACTTTTTTACCTAATTCATAAATATTTTTACTTATTTTTAGATTACAATTATAAATATCTTCTAATTTTTTTTGTGAATTTTGATCTAAGCTAAAAAATTCATTTTGTTTATTATTCAAAATTTTAATATATTTTTCATCATAATTTTTAATTAAATTAAAATCAAGTTTTTTATTTTTAAATAAATTTTTATAATCTATTAAATTATGAATACCATTATGTGATAAACAATTTTTTGAATTAAAACAATATTTACAAAAAAAATTTTCACAAATTTTGCAATAATAATTTACTATATATTTTTTTTTATATTGTGATTCATTAAAATTTTCATCAAAATGATTTTCACAATAATTTATTGCACTTATTTTAAAATTAATAAATGTATGATTATCAACTAATTCATCATGCAATTTTTGACAATCTTCACAAAACCATTTTTCACATTGAAGACAATATAAAGTATTATTTTTATTAGAATGAAAAATACAATCAAAATTTTTAATTTTATTATCACTATTATTAACAAAATTTAAATAATCTTCTATATTTATTATTCTATCAATTTTAAAGTCATAATCTTCGATATTTTTTTCTTTTATTTTTTTTTGATTTTCATCTTCATTATTAATAATTTCATACTCATTTTCTGCTATTAATTCATCAGAAAAATTTTTTTTTAATTCATTAATAGCTTCATATTGTATTATTTCTGTTTTTAAGCATCTATAAATTATTTTGACTGTTCCATTTTGATCAAAAATAGGTTGAATATAACAAATTTCTTCTTTACAAATTGGACATACAATTAAATCATTATCTAAATATTTCTTTGAATTTTGTTTAATTAAATCTTTCTTAGGAAAAATTATTTCTTCTTCTATATTTAATTTATCTTCTATAATATTATTTATTTTGTTCATTTTTAAATTTATATTATTAAATTAATTAAATAATTATAAAATAATTATAAAAAAATATTATATTTTTATATTTTAACTTATGACAATTTCTTTATTTAATATTGTATTATTAAATATTTCTTCAAAAATTATATATCCAGTTATATCATTTTTATCATTTTTTTTAATAAACAATATTTTTTTAATATTATTTGAAGTTTGAAAAGTAAAACATTTGCCAAGACTAATTGAATAAAAATTATATAAAAATAATCTATTTAAAATATAATTACCAACTAAATTTATTATTGATAAATTTCCATCAACAAATTGACAACAAAAAAATGATTTTAGAAAACAAATATTAAGAATTTTTGATTCAAAATTTAATTCAGATAATTTTTGAGTTACGTAGTATTTTTTTGGTTTCTCAATTTTTTCTAAATCATATAATACTACATTTACATCAGATTCAACCACTAAAAAACTTCTTTTTTTAATATTATATTTTTTTTCATCTAATAAATAAAATGAATTTATATTTTTATTTTCTAATATAGAATAATTTACTTTTTTTTCAAATTTATATATTGAAATAAAATCATTTCCAATTAATACTATTTTACGTTTATTAAATTTAATAATATTATTTACTATATTATTATTAGGAAAATAAAATAAATTTGTATTTAATATTTCATCTTTTATATTCCAAAGTTTCATGAAGGGTTCATAACTTAAAGTTAAAATTTGAAAATCTTTTATTTCACATATTTTAAGAATATCATTTGAGTGAGCAGAATGAGAATATTGATTTTTTTTTTTACCAATTTTTGAAGTATCAGTAATATTATAAACTTTTAATCTACTATTTTTTTGTTTCAATTCAGTAAATCCAAGAACTAAAAGATTTTTAACTGTTATCATTGCAGTTATTTTTCCTTTTGAATTTAATTTTATATAATCTTGATTTATTTTTCCTTCATTATTTACAAAAATTATCAAAGATTCTCCATCAATTTCACAATTCATTATAAATTCTTCATCATCTTTATAAGTAATAACATGATGTATTTTTTCTAGATTAATTTCTCTAATAGCTTTAAAAATTTTTATTCTACGAAATTCTATTAAGTAATTTGTTTTATAAAAAGAAATTAAATAATCTTTATTTAATTTTTCTTTATCATATTCTTTTTCATTTAAATTTAAAAATCTTATTACATTCCCTAAAATATAAGGATTTGAAAAATATTTAAATTTTTCATATGTTGTAAAAATTGCTTTACAAATATTTTTAAATATGTTATTTGCCTCCAAATTATTCATAATAATTTTTTTCAAATTATTTATTGAATTTATATTTAAATCAGCAAAAGAATTATCTTCAAATTTTTTAAATAAATATTCTTTTTCTTCTTCTTTTTTTTTTATTAAATTATCTTGTTCATTTATAAAATTTTTCATTTTTTTAGCTATTTTTTTATTTAATTCATTTAAAGTTAATAAAAAGTGACTTTCATTGTCTACACATAATTTTTCTTTACATTTTTTACATAAAAATTGTTTACAATTTAAACAAAAACAATTTATTTTATAATTTTTTTTATCAGTATGTTGATTACAAAAGTTTTTTAAATTTATTTCTATTTCAGAAAAAATATGATATTCTTGTAAATCATTATGAATTTTTAAACATTCTTTTTTACAAAAAAATTTTTGACATTGAATACAATATAATGTTTCAGTTTCATTTTCATGAAAATAACATTTATTTTTACTATTAAAAAAATTTTTATCATTTATAAAATTTAAATATTCATTTATTGAACAAGTTCTTGAATTCAATAAAAAATTATTTTCAAATAAATTGTTATCATATTTTATTTTTCCTGAACATTTATATATTATATATGGTTCACAATTAATATTTAAAGCAGGTTGTAAATAACAAACTGCATTTTTACATAATTTACATATTGTGAAATTTATATCTTTTTCATATATTAAATATTTAGGCATTTTTTTCTTATCATTTTTTTTTATTTTATGTTCATCTTCAATTATTTCAAAATTCATTAAATAATTGAAATTAAATAAATAATTTTTAATAAAAAATTTAATATTTTACAAATATATAATAAAATATTTTATTAAACAAATTATTTAAAAAATAAAAATTTAATTATTTTTATTTTTATTAAAAAAAATTTGGGGATGGGGATTGGGGATTGGGGATTGGGGATTGGGCCCAATCCCCAATCCCCAATCCCCATAAAATTTTATTTAAATTATTTATTTTAATTCTGGTTTATTTAATTTGATTAATAAATAAAATAATTAATTATAAATTTAAATATATTTAATTAGTTCCTCCAAAAATATAAGTAATAATATCCTTAACTTTATTATTATAAAAATTAAAACATACTTTAAATAATTTTAGTTCAAATGAAAATAATAGCAGATTATTATTTAAAAGAATACACCATAGACGTCGAACCTTCTGATACAATTCTCGATATTAAAAATAAATTAATTAAATTAAATTTAGGTAGTTATAATATAGTTATAAAACGATATATGCTTTTTGACGTCGAAAAAAATAAATCAACTGTGAAAGATCTAAACTTACAAGAAGGAGATAAAATCATTGTAAGAAATGGATATGAATTTTATGTCAATTTTGATAATAAAAAATATGAACTTCAAGGAGAAGGGTGTGCATGTTGTAAAGATAAAGAACTCTTATATAAATTAATGGAAAATTATACTGGAATTTCAAGAGAAGATTTTAATTTAGTCCATGATGGCATAATACTTGAAAGAGAATTTGGTTTAAAAAAAACTTATAAATCTGAATTTGATATGATATTAAAAGATAATATTAAAAAATTAAAAATTAAAATGCATAATAATAATTATTTTTATATTACTTATAAAGATTCTTTAACTTATGATAAAATTTTTAAATTATTAGCTGAATCGTGTTCTAGAAGGCTTTTTGGAGGTGAAATTTTAAAAGGAATAGTAGAAAAATTCAGATTAAATAAAAAATTAATTATAAATGGTAAAATTATAAATGAAAATGATGATTTAAATAAGATAGAAAATCATGATGAAATAATTTTAATATCAAAATCTGATATTGATAAATTTGAAAAAGAAAAAAAAATTGATGAATAATTTTATAAAAGTATAATAAATAATATTATTAAATCATATAAATATTAATAATTAATAAAAAATATTAAAT
>JAEEGK010015561.1_pt1 | contig 16840 bp, 19 predicted proteins | sample 8958771 | NCBI WGS metagenome assembly JAEEGK01 (sample SAMN16246547, study PRJNA631951) | gut metagenome | biome: gut microbiome; feature: rumen; material: SC-attached | host: Bos | place: Iran: Karaj | collected 2018-10 | reverse complement strand
TTTCTGTAAACTATGAACTATGAACTATGAACTCTAAACTATAAAAACAATGCAAAGGTAACGAAATAATTTCAAAATCATTTGGAATTTATGAATTATTATATTATCTTTGCATCGATATTACTTTAGATATTACTTTGCGACATGATAAACGAACAGTTACTCAATCCCGAGAGCATCGTCGTCATCGGCGGCTCCAACAACACGCATAAGCCCGGAGGGGCCATCGTACGTAATCTTCTCAACGGGGACTACCAGGGAGACCTGCGGGTAGTCAATCCGAAGGAAGACAACATTCAGGGCATCAAGGCCTTCCACGATGTGAAGGAGATCCCGCAAACAGACCTTGCCATCCTCGTGGTGGCAGCGAAGTATTGTCCTGACTATGTCGATTACCTCTGTGCAGAGAAGGGCGTCAGGGCGTTTATCATCATCTCCGCAGGCTTTGGTGAGGAGACGAAGGCAGGGGCAGAACTCGAACAGCGCATCCTCGACACCTGTGAAAAATATGGGGCAGCCCTCATCGGACCCAACTGTATCGGACTGCTGAACCGCAACCATCACAGTGTCTTCACCCTGCCCATTCCGAACCTCGATCCGAAGGGTGCAGACTTCATCAGCGGTAGTGGTGCAACGGCTGTATTCATCCTTGAGAGTGCTGTGATTAAAGGATTGAAATTCAATTCTGTATGGAGTATCGGAAACGGCAAGCAGATTGGCATTGAGGACGTGCTGCAGTATATGGACGATCATTTCAACCCTGAGACCGACTCCTTGGTGAAACTGCTCTATGTCGAGAATATCTCCAACCCTGATAAACTGCTCTATTATGCCAGTCGTCTGATCCGTAAGGGATGTCGCATTGCAGCCATCAAGGCAGGTTCGAGCGAGAGTGGCAGCCGTGCAGCCTCCAGTCATACAGGAGCGCTGGCATCCTCTGACGCTGCCGTCGAGGCCCTCTTCCGTAAGGCCGGCATCGTGCGCTGTTTCTCACGAGAGGAACTCACCACTGTCGGCTGTATCTTCACCCTTCCACCGTTGAAAGGCAAGAACTTCGCCATTGTCACCCATGCTGGCGGCCCTGGCGTCATGCTCACTGATGCACTCTCCAAAGGCGGCCTCAATGTCCCCTCCTTAATAACGACAACAGAGACAACAAAGACAACATCTAATGGCGACAACATGTCGCCACAGGCAGAAGTTCTGCCTGAAAAAGAGTTGTCCAAGTTGTCTCAGTTGTCGTCTGAAAAAACCGAATTGTCGTCTGATTACTATGCCCAAGAACTGAAGACGAAGTTGTTCCCCGGCTCATCTGTCGCCAATCCTATCGACTTCCTTGCTACTGGCACACCAGAACAGCTTGGCACTGTCATCGACTACTGCGAGCATAAGTTCGACCAGATTGACGCCATCGCAGTCATTTACGGCACCCCAGGCCTCACCCAGCTCTACGAGGCTTACGACGTGCTCGATCAGAAGATCCGCGAATGTAAAAAGCCCATCTTCCCTATCCTGCCCAGTCTCCATACTGCAGGCCCTGAAGTCGAGGAATTCCTCAAAAAGGGCCATGTCAACTTCAGCGACGAGGTCACTTTGGCCACGGCCCTGAGTCAGATCATGAAGACCCCTCAGGCCTCACCCTTTGAGGTAGAGCTCTATGGTGTCGACATCACGCGTCTGCACCAGATCATCAGTGGTATTCACCAGGAGGGCTATATCTCCCCCGATTTAGTCCGCGAGATTCTTTCCTGCGCCGGCATCCCATTGGTGCCTGAACTCGTATCAGCCTCGAAAGAAGAACTCATCGCTTTCGCAGAGAAGACGGGCTATCCCGTGGTGGCAAAGGTTGTCGGACCTGTCCATAAGAGTGATGTGGGTGGTGTGACGCTGAACATCCGAACAGCAGAACACCTCGCCCTTGAGTTCGACCGTATGATGCAGATTCCAGACGCCACGGGCGTGATGGTGCAGAAAATGTTGAAAGGCACGGAACTGTTTATCGGTGCGAAATACGAGGAACGCTTTGGCCATGTCGTGCTCTGTGGACTGGGTGGCATCTTCGTCGAGGTGCTCAAGGATGTCTCTTCTGGTCTCGCTCCCCTCTCCTATGCCGAGGCCTATTCGATGATCCACTCCCTGCGAGGCTATAAAATCATAAAAGGTACGCGCGGGCAGAAAGGCATCAACGAACAGAAATATGCGGAGATCATCGTGCGTCTCTCCACCCTCCTCCGCTTCGCCACGGAGATCAAGGAAATCGACATCAATCCCCTCCTTGCCGACGACCAAAACGTCATCGCTGTCGATGCCCGCATCCGCATTGGGTAACATTGCTGTACTCACAAAAGTTTAGTACAGCCTGAACATCCTTTCCATCGGCTGCCATTTCTCGTCACTGCGGGCATCGGCAGGACATCCCTGGAACTTTGAAACGAAAGCCTCCCACTCAGCCTGTCTCGGCAATGTGGCCAGACGCGCCATCGCCTCATCCCACTGGAAATCAACAGGCGCATCGACAATCATCACCAGTTTACTGCCCAAGATGTATATCTCCATCTCCAGAATGCCTACAGCCTTGATGCCGTCGCGCACTTCCTTCCAACTGTACTCTTCCGAATGCCACTTACGATACTGTGCCACCAGTTCCGGATCATCGCTGATCTCCAGAAACTGCACATACCGCTTCACTCCTCCTAACTTCTGAACATATCCTTCCATAATGTCATGCTTCTTCTGGATTCAATTCATTATATTCATCAATCCATTCTTTCAACTGTCCCAAATCCTGATGGGTCAGCTTGTCCGTCTTCAAATCTATCAGGACGAACGATTGAAGGTAACGATTATATAGCACCAAGTCCACATAGTAGTTCTGCTCATCAAAGGTGAACCGCCTCTGACGTTTTTCAAACAGGAAGCCTTTGCCCATTTCCAACATGAAATCCTGCAACTTGCTAATGATAGCCCTCTCCAATTTCGATTCTGTGTACGCTTCCTCTTCCTTCAATCCCAAGAACTCCAGCGTCATAGGATTCTTAATAATGTCAGAGGGTTTCTCTATAGTCTGACCCTCTCGAGCCAATCGCATCACCTCATCCTTGTTACGACTCAATGCCAGCCGTTCATAAAGGCTACTGCCCACCTGACGACTCAATTGACGTACACTCCATTGCTGTTGCGTACACTCTATCTCGTAAAAACTACGCTCATCAGGGTTATCTATGCGCATCAAAATAAGATAATGGCTCCATGAGAGGGAAAAGAAGGGGATTCTGAAGATTTCCGCAACACTGTTTCGGATTTTGAATTGGGTAACCACTGTTTACCCTTTTCCAAATAAGTGTTTTGGGGTTCATCTTGAATTGGGTAAACACTGTTTACCGAATTTGAATAAACTAGAAAGAAGCGCCTGCATAATTTAAGGGTTTCAGCAGACCATCCGCTACCAAAACGATCTGTCAGGCGTCCTGACAAGTTTTTCAGCACCTGCTTTCCATATTGTGCACGATACTGACCTTGCTGCTCATCTTCTACGATGTACTGACCTATGTAAAATTTTGTATAGACCTCCGTCAGATCAACGGTTGTTCTTACATGTCGCCTCGCCTGTTCTATCAGCGTCGATATGCGCTCAAACAGCTGGTCAACCCTTGCTAGATCTTTTATCTCTTGTTCCATATTCGTCTACAAAGTTACACTTTATTTTTGATTCCACCAAAACTTCTACACCTTTTTTCTTATATAGTATAAAATGTTAAGTCCCGAAGAAGAAAAAATGTTCCTTCCCCTTATTTATATATAAGGAAAAGGAAAGATACAAACGATACAAGAACAATACAACGATTGATATGACACCACCTATCCAAGCGACTGTGCTTGCATAGACACCACACCAATAGAGCCTCCAATTGTTACCCCACTGAGATGGAGTGTCAATGGGACGGTCAGACATTCGGAACTGCATGGGACCTGCAATATCATTATCGAACAAATAATAGACAGCGCTCACTAAGAATATGATTGCCACCACCAACCACATCTTTCTCGGTTTCCCCTTCAGCATGGCAAGCACAGCCATAATGGGCACCAATCCAAATAGTGCAACAAACAGAGGCTGGTAAAAGATGGTGATTATAAGCATCACATAATATAGACATGCCACAATCAGGTATGCTCCTACTCTCATTATGCCCCATTTCTTGGGAGCCAAACAATAAATCGTTATTGCAAGCATCCCCCAAATAGCTAAACACATCAACATACACTTACTTCTTTATTACCTTTCATGCTAAACATGAACCTCTTCATTTCTTCTCTTGATCATCAAGACGATTGGATTATATAAAGGTACAAGAACCCACCATTTGCTTATTCCAGCATCCTTACACCTTTTGGCACAGAGGAAGAGATGCACTATGATGACAAAAGCCAGCACCAAAGGCAAAACATCACGTAGCAGAAATATCCTCTCAATACTAAAGCCTGGTTCACCTATCGCATCACGATAAGGCTCCAGCCATTTATCTTCCTCAAACAAATAGTTCCAAATATTAGGTACGCTCAGATAGCAGATGACACCAAACCATGCTATGCCTAATACGCTTGAAATCAATAATGCCCAGACTACCATCATAAACAACATTTCATCAAACGAACGAACCCTTGGAAAAGGCATCATCATAGGCCATTGTATGATCGCAAAAACAACAAACCAAATAATAAAAGACTTTCTACTCATCACACTCACCACTATATCCGATTAAAATTATCACCTATTTGATTCCAGAATATTCGCGAGAACGAATGACCGTTCACTTTCTGGATCCTGCTGATCTTGAATGTGCGCTCCTCCTTGATGTCCAAACGATAAGCCAAGATGTACTGACCTCCATAATAGCGAGAGTACATAAGGTCAGAAATTCGACACGTGAACACCCTGCCACTCCGAGTACAATACTCTATTTCTATCGTCTGCCTCAGTTGCACAGCCCTGTCAATCACCTCCTCGATTGCCATCCATCTTTGCTAATTTGAAAGGATCATAATCCTCCTGCGAGAAAAGCATGTCGTTATTCTCTCCATTGATAAGAGAGCCCCTGATTTCTCCTCCTTCTGTTGGGGGACAATTCCCCATAGACTGGTCATTACAATTATCAAAGCGCGTATATTCGCCCATAAAGTTCGTAAGGATGATGCCTGTTGCACCTTTTCTGTGCTTGGAAATAATAATCTCTGCCTTGCCCTTATAATCAATGAGGCCATCAGAACTCACTAAGAGCCCATAATATTCCGGACGATGTAAGAATATCACCATATCAGCATCCTGCTCGATGGCTCCAGACTCTCGAAGGTCTGACAGATGAGGACGCTTACCCTCTGCACCTTCACGCGATTCCACACCACGATTCAATTGGCTTAGGGCCAAGACTGGTATATTCAACTCCTTAGCTAGACCTTTGAGTGATCGGGAAATGAGCGACACCTCCTCCTGGCGACTGTTATATCTCATACCACTGGCTGTCATCAGTTGCAGATAGTCTATCATAATCAGTTTAACACCATGTTCCTTCACCAATCGACGTGCCTTAGACCTCAGATCCATCACAGACAGCCCCTCCGTATCATCTATATATAAAGGAGCTTCCTTTAATTTGTCGATTTTCTTATCAAGTCTTAGCCAGTCTGCCCTGTCTAACTGTCCGCTCATCAGTTTCTTTCCTTCTATCATACACGCATTTGACACCAATCGGTTTGTCAATTGCACATCCGACATCTCCAAAGAGAAGAAAGCCATAGGTATCTTCTGATCAGCTGCTATGTTCTTCGCCAGCGAGAGGGCAAAGGCCGTTTTCCCCATGGCAGGTCTTCCTGCAATAATCACAAGGTCAGAGTTCTGCCATCCGCAAGTAGTGTCATCGAGTTTACTAATCCCTGATGAGATGCCTGTGATACCCCCTGTATTAGAATGAGCCATCTTGACCATATCCAATGCCTTGTCTACCAAAGGAGACAGCACGGAATAGTCCTTCTTCATGTTCTTCTGCGACAATTCGAAAAGGGCACTCTCTGCTTCTTGAATGACAGCCTTGATGTCGTAAGTCTCATCGAATGTCTTTTTCCCAATCACATTCACATATTGTATCATCTGACGCGACAGATATTTCTCTGCCACCACATTGGCATGATAGTCTATATTGGCAGAAGTTGCCACCCTTGAACTGAGATCAGCGATATATCCTGGTCCTCCGACTTCCTCGAGTTTCCCCATTTTACCAAGCATGTCCGCCACAGTCAACACATCCACAGGACTCTCCTCCATGCTGAGTTTCATGATAGCTTCATATACCATCTGGTTCCTTGGCTCATAGAAACTCTCAGGTTTCAACAAGTCGCACACCTCCAGATAGGCATCCTTGTCTATCATCAGTGCTCCCAGCACAGCCTTCTCCACATCTGGAGCCTGAGGCATCACATGGCCGTATGTAAAATCTGCGACTTTACCCATTGCTGGTCACTCTTGTTTGAATTTCTGAATGCTTCTGCTATCTCGTCTTTATCCCGTTCAGCAAGATACCGCTGTTTTAACTCTTCTCGGCATAATGACACGTTACCGTTCTTCTTGTTCTGAAACTCCGCAATTAGTTCTTTCGTTTCCATATTCCTGATTCTCTCCTCCCGCTTGCCAATTTGGTCTTTAAACAAGATATTGAATACGGACTCTCTCAGAACTGTGGCCTCCTTTGTCCATTTATTCAAAGTTAAAGCCGTCAATTCTTGCCTTGAAAGATTAGGCAGCATATCTACACACTTCCGCAACTCTTCATCCGTCCATTTTGAATAATGGAACTTCCTCGCTTGCTGTAAAATGTACTCGTAATCTGTCATGATTATCAACTTTTAATAACGATCCAAAACGAAAATATCAAAAACACCATTAGCATGATTGTCTGCTGACAACAAACTTTCACCAATTTGTCCCTGTCGCTTTTCACTTCCTTTAATTTCAATGCTGTAGCCGTAAGTTCTTCACTCATGCTTTTCTCAGCACAATTCTTGCAAAGGATGATATCAATCAGTTCATCCTTCGTCTTGTCTGATAATCCGATTCTTTCCATAATCTTTTTGTTTTTGATGATTAATACTGTAAATTAGTCCAAGTTCCCTTGACCTCTGCAAAATTAGTGGTTCTTTTCCATCCGAAGAAGAAAAAAGCCAAGACAAGCCTTGCGAAAAATACATTTTATTCCCAGGCCACTAAGTCTCGTGGTAAGGCAATCTTCTTGGCATCACCGCGCGTACCTTTTATATAATATTGGTCAGCGATGCTACTGTCAAGCATGGCAACAAACACCTTCTTGATTCTGGCGCATTTCTCATTGATGGAATTAAGCATGGGATTCGTGACATCCTCAATACTCCGCAAAGCCCTATCTGTGAGTCCCCATGGCCTTACCTTGTTATAGATGGCAGCCAATTCCTGTCGATAGTCAGGCAGGTCCTTAAATATGATCCCCTCCGGATGGCGAAGGAATAACAAATAGAGAGACTTCACTAACGGCTCCAGCTGTACCTCTCTACGCTCATCCCCGAGAAATATCCTATAGTTCTTGCTAATGATCAATGGCGTCAGTGACTGATCAGCATGCAAATGTGCGACAATCTCTTTTTCGCTCATGCCATACTCTTTGAGTTGCTGCACTCTTTCCTTCACTTCCTCCAAAAGAATCGAGCAACGAGTCTTTCTTAACTCATTGTTCTTTTTTGTGTCTTTCGTGTTCGTCATAGTTGTTTGTGTTTTAGGTTAGACTTTGTGTTGTTGGAACTCGAAGCTAAACAGCAACGAGTTCTTCAGTGAACACCTGCTTTTTGATGAGCCGAAGCAGATATTCTACAGCCTTGGGGGCTTTCTCGCGAGCCGTTACCAACTTCTGAGTAAACTCCTCCTCTGGGATGTCAGAATTGAAGTCATCCACCAACTCCCGAGGATCATCGGAGGTCTTCACCAATACCAGCCCCTTCCGCTTCATGAGGAAGCGAAGTGACAGGATCCCCTTGTCGTACTTCGGCTTGGCTTTGATCAGTTCCTGCATCAGGTTCAGGCCATTGTCGCCAATGTGCAACTCGTTGAGCATGGCGATCATATAGAGAACCTTCGTATCAGGGGTTGACATGTCGAACACATCACCCATCAGCACGTTCACAGTATCAGCCTCTTCGTAGCGTTCGAGCTTGGCCAGACAACGTGATTTCACATAGAGCGCCTCCTGGCACTGATGCTGAGCCAGCACGCTGTCTGCATAAGCCAGAGACTGCTCATACTCACCGGCATAGAGGCTCAGCAGAGCCACAAGGAAGTTGGGCGCCCAATGGTCAGCAGCCTTCAGTTCTGCTGGTACTTCCTCTACACATCCGAAGAGATCTTCGTCGCAAATGACGGTATCGAGGAATCGCTTGGTCTGTTGCATGGCCTCCTTAATGTCACCATCAACAGCCTTCTTCTGCACCAACAGCAGATACTGCTTGGCAGCCTCATCGTAGTGATGGTGGGCCAACAGCTGATAGACAGCCTTGCCACTCTCTATCTCGTTGCTGATGACCTGCTCGTCGTTATAACCATTGGCATAGGACAATACCTCACGACTGGTATGGGCATATTGTGGAATGATCGGCCGAGAGAGGTACAGACCTCCAAGCGAACGCACACGACTCAGCGCCACATAGAGCTGACCTGCAGCAAACATACCTCGGCTCAGATCAAGGTACAACTTGTCGAATGTCATGCCCTGACTCTTATGCACCGTGATAGCCCAAGCCAATCGAAGCGGATACTGGGTGAAGGTGCCCAGCAGTTCCTTCTTCATCTTGCGCTCCTCCTTGTCGTACTCATAGCTGTACGAATCCCAGGAACAGTTGGGCACTACATAGGTCTCACCACCATCAGTAGTTACCTTGATCTCATCCTTCGTGAGTTTGCTCACGGTGCCAATGGTACCATTTACCCAACGCTTATGCGGATCGTTTCGGGTAAACATCACCTGAGCACCCACCTTCAGTTTCAGAGTCTTGTCCACAGGAAAACGCTTCTCCTCGAACTTGCCAATGACAGTCCCCTCGTAGGTGTACTCCTCAGAATCAATCTCAGACAGCTGCTGTTGATTAATGGCATCTGCAGTACAATTGCGTGAGGCCAGCGTAATCACAGTGCCATCCTCTTTCTTAGGCATACAGACACGTTCGTTCAGATGCATCATGTCCTCAGGTGTCATCTTGTTCAGACGCACGTTCTCCAAGATACGTAGGAAGTCCTGATCCTCCTGACGATACACCTTCTGAAACTCTATCTTCACCATCCGCATCCGCTTGATGACGTCTGCCTTGTAGAAGAAGAAATCCTCTGTATGGTAGAGGTCGCGCATCAGATCATGCTCTGCACCCTGCTTCACAACCGGAGGCAGCTGGAACATGTCACCCACGAAGATAATCTGCTTACCTCCGAAGGGAAGAGACGAGCGCAAAGTCTTACGCATCGTATAGTCGATGGCGTCAATGATGTCGCAGCGAACCATCGAGACCTCATCTATAATAATGGTGTCCGTATGGATCAGCGTCAGGATTCTCGCCTCGTTCATCTTGCCCATCGTGCCTGGCGTACAGACATCCATCGGCAGTCCGAAGAACGAGTGGATGGTGTCACCACCTGCAAGAATGGCTGCCACACCAGTCGGAGCCAGCGTGATAAACTGCTTGTCCACCATCTTCTGCACATTGCGTAAGAAAGTTGTCTTACCTGTTCCTGCACGTCCTGTGAGGAAGAAACTGCTGTTTGTGTTAGCAATCAGCTCGTATGCGAGCAACTGCTGCTTGTTCTCTCTGTCGATCATGTTCTCCATAGTTATCTCTGTTCTAATTTAGGAAGAATTTGGGTTAAACGTGTGTTGAAGTCTGGGTCAAGGAAACTCTTGTAGCATCCATTGATCAGTTCAGAGGCCTGTGCTGCAATCTGCTCTGCCGGAGTGCTGATCCGCTGAGTTTTCATCACACCTGTCAGATAGTCCTTCACCATCTGTTCCGACTCCTGACGGATAAACGCCTCGTTACGGAACACCTTGTCATAGTCACGCTTCTGGATGAGTTCCATCTTCTGCCCGTTGAAGGCGTAGAGTTCGATGCTGTCGATGTATGTACAGTTGTAATACAATCCTACCTTCTCGACAACAACGATGCGATCACAGAAGCGGATGCCGATGTAATATCGATGCCCACTTCTACTCTCATATTCGTTACAGATGAACATTTTCTGTCCCTCATCCCAAACGGGAAGATTAACACGTGGATTGCCAAAGGATGGCAGAATGCTGTCAAACAGGTCCTTGTTGATTGCCTTAGTAAGTGTTGCCATTGTCTTGTCGATTTTAATGGTTAAACATCTTGTTTCCTTTGTCGCGAGCAGTCGCCCTTAGGCTAACTGCTTGCGTTGAGTTTCCTCGATGAGAGTGCGTGAGTACGCCATCACATCCTGCTCGCTGACGTGAGCACCTTGCAGTTTTGCCTGCGAGGTAAGGAAGTCCCTCAGCATCAGGATGCTCTGCTCCTTGGCGAAGTACTCCGAGAAGTCGCGCCAGTCGTAGCCTCCCCAGAACTTCTGGCCAATGATTTTGGCTTTCGTTCCGTCCCAGCAGAACAGCGTGATACCATTCAGAAAGGTACGTGCGTAACCTTGTCCGATGTGGTAGAACACCGCCAACTTCTCCGAGAAGCGGATGGCTTTGTAGTACATGTTGCCAGCGGCACTGGTGTAGCCGAGCGTGAGGTACACGTTCTTGGCAGCATTGTAGGTTAATGACTCGCCCGAGAGGGCCGGAAGGCTTTTCGCCACGATGGTCTGAAGTGCTGTATTTGTCATAGCTTTCAGTTTTAATGGTTTAACGTTTAGTTTTTGATTCACGATGCAAAATTACAAACTTTCTGGTAATCGTCCAAGTCTTTTTCCGTATTTAATGGTTCCAAATCATTAGGAACTATTACCTTACTCATTCTGTGATTTGCCTGAGCCTGACGCTTCTCGAGTATTCTGCGAAGAATGCGATCTTGTACGCTGGCAGGCTTTACCTGACTCCTCATGTTAAGGTTGATGAGCCTGCTGTCATTCACGTCTGCGTTTGTCATGTTTATACTATTAATGTAGGTTGTCTGATAATACTTCATGGTCTTGTTGTTTTTAGGTTACCACCATCGAGTTTTTGGGTAGCACCCACCCCGTGGTGGTTTTGGAAATGGGTGCCACTATTGAGGGGCTCTTTGTCAGAACGGCAATGTCATTGCATCCTGATAAGCGAGATCCGCCATGAACATCGCGTCTGCAATGGCATCCTCCTCTGCTTCGCGAGCAAGCTCAGCCTGGTAAAATGCATCGGCAATGGCTTCTTCCTCAGCCTCTGCAGCAAGTTCAGCCAGATAAAACGCATCAGCGATGGAGCCTTCCTCTGCCTCTGCTGCGAGCTCAGCCTGGTAGAATGCGTCTGCGATGGCATCCTCCTCTGCCTGGCATTCGAGCTCCAGCAACATCATCTGCTCTAAGACTGCATCCTGCTCAGCCTGACACTCGATGTCTGCAAGTAGCATCTGCTCCTTGATGGCTTCATGCGCAAGTTGACTTTCAAGTTCTGCCAACTCCATAGCGTATGTGAGGTTATTCACTCGGGCTTGAGCCCCTTCCTTTGTCTTGATAATCAGTTTTTTCATCGTATTACTGATTTAAGTTTCCGTCACTCAGCTTTTGCAGCATCAACCTCGAGACGTATCGAAGATTGACGCTGCAAAATTACTATGAAAGAATTACATTACTATGAAGTATTTATTCACACTTTGTAATTGTCACTCATTTTTTTTGTTATATCTGCAAATTTCACTCTTAACCATGTTGGTTCTATTATCTCAATGGCATCACCATAGGAAAGCAATAGCATCTCTAGCTCCGTATTGATTTTGAGTTTCAACTGGATAAAGGTTTGACTCTCAGTACCTAACTCTTTTTGCTCTGTTTGAGTCCCATGAAGCGGTTTCGTTCTTATATATTCAATACTTTTATTACTTACCTTCAGCACCACCTTCTCCACACCTCTGCTTTTGTAGTTAGTAACACCAACAATGTCATCGAAATATTCTTCGAAATCCACATCAGTCTCAATGTATGGCTTACTCAGATGTTCTAACCTTGTAATCCTGTCAAGAGGATAATTCTGTATTTCCTTTTTGTCCTCAGAGTATGCAAAGACATACCACCTTCTATTATATTGTCGAAGATGATATGGGTGAATATTGACAGTGAACTCATCCTTGTTAAACGGCTTGTAACACATCCTTAGCGGATACTTATGAGTGATGGCTTCAAGGATAGGTTCTACATGTTCAAGACCAACGGTTTCATTATTGTTATCAAACGTCATGAAACTGAGACCAGTTTCAGAGACACCTTTCTCTAGTCCCATTAGGTAGAATCTAAGCATATCGTAACGAGGATCGCCCTTAAAGAGATTCAAATTCTCAAGAGAGTGGCGTATTATCTCCATGTCTTTTGAGGTTTGCTGCATAATGGAAAAGTGGGTATCCTTATATCTCCATAAACGCTCCCTCCCTCTATACATGCTGGCTTCAAACACTGCACCATATTTTTCCTCTAATTCTTTCAAATTATCACGAAGCAAACGCTCACTAATAATGTCTATCTGAGGGTCTGTCAGTATCTCTTTTAACGTGCGGCCATTTGGCATACGGAGTAATTGGTCTAACCGCATTAGACGAGCAAATTTATCCTGCCCTTCTCGCATTAACGTCTTTTTGTATTTTGCCATATAAAACGCACATTTTTGTTAAAAAGATAGCAATTAGAATAGGGATAAGTTGATAAGCCTGTGACAACAGCCATCAAAGAGATTGTTTTATTCATATGGTCAATTTTTCAAATGAACATTATCTGCCATCCAAAACAATTTTGAACGATCTTTCATGTTTGGTTTAGAAATAGCTGTGAATATTACTTCTTCGTCTTCAAACACATCTTCTCGTTGCGAGTTTATTTGTAAGGGGAAAGGAAACAATGTGCATTTTACTTTTAAAACGGTATCATACTGATCACTTACTTTAACTATTATTCCTTCATAACTTTTACCATCTTCAAGTTGCTTAGATGCTATTGAACTATAAGAAATACTATCCACCCTTTTATTTTGAGGAGTATTTTTAAGCATTAACTCCAACTCATTTCGGAACAAATTTAACAAAGTTGACTGAATATATTTAAAATGATCACCAGTATATGGAACAATCCCATTATTTATCAAAGAATAGAGTCTATCATCATCCATTAACCTCGCTTCATATTTGTTATCCCCATGATCATTTTTGTTTCGTAAAGATCTAATAATCTTACAAAAATCATGGTTATAGAAATCTGAAGGGAGTCGTTTCCCATAATCACTGCCTTCATAATATAAAATACATAAGGAAGTAGCAAAAGCCTTCAAACTTCCATCGTCGATACATGGTTTTTCTAATACTAAGAATTCTATCGTATCTCTGGAGGAGGGAGTAAAGGGGGCATTTGTCTTATATGCTTTAATCACACCATCCCATAACCTAACAATTTCTGCAACCAACATCTCTCTCTCTTTGCTTTCTACATCTGGCGATGCCTCTAATGCTGTATTAGAACAAATTGCCTTTACGTAATCTGCAAGGTATTCAAATACTATACGATATTCGTTATCTTTTTTTTCTACTAGACCTTTGGCTTTTAGTGACGTTATTCCCTCGGGAATGATGTCTGCATATACTTTGGGACCTTCTGATAAGGCGATAAGTGCAGAATGCTCCGGATTTGACATAAATCTACTCTCATAGATCTCGCAAAGATGATCACGAAGGATACTATAATCTGGCATTTCTTGAATACTGCCATTCAAGAAACTAGATCCAATAAATTTTGCATAAAAGGGTACTCCACCTGTTTTTACATATACCTTATCTCTTAGAGAAATAAGCTCTTTGCAAAGAATATCATCTTCAATTAATGAACATTCATCTTCCCACATAACATTAAAGTCATCTTTTTCCATAGATGACAACGTAATAGGGGTCAATCCACAATTTAATTCAGGAGAACCTACATTTGATGTTATAGATTTCCAAGGGGTGGTTCCTGCTATCCATATCTTTAATTTATCTGTTTTGTCAGCATAATCTCTTATGCTCATAAAATCTGAAGCAGTCCCTAATGCCTCTAAGAGCAAAGAGTCTATTTCGTCCAATAGTAATATCACATACTTACCTTTCTCATATAGTTTGTCTACTAAATAAAACAAAGATTGTCTTTGATATTCTTCATGCCAAGAACTTATCTGAATCTTCATTTCTAACATATCTGACGACACATCCAAAACCAATCGTTTTGAAAGATTAAAAGGTCCTTCTTCTATTATAATTTTCGATTCATACATTTTCTTAGCCAGCAATGCAGCTAATGTACTATAAACTTCAAAAGTATTTTTGTGTATGTTTGTAGGTGTATAATAAATTGGGAGTGCTTTTATTTCTGTATGCGAATCTAAATATGATTGCATAGATTTGAGAAGGGTTGTTTTTCCAAAACGCCTTGCACCTATTATACCGACATTTTCTCTACGTTTTGCACATGATTTCAGTGTGTTAATAGCTTTTGAGCGACCATATAAACACTCAATATCATTAATTTCTTTACAAACAATAAATGGCTCCATAACATTAATACTTTTAATTCATTAATAGTTCTTTATTCAAATCCCTATGATGAGCATACCACCATCGACGGAACAAATCTACATTAAGTCTGTAAACCTCACGCTCTTCGTCCCTAAATTGTCTAATAATTTTTCTTTTCTCAAGCCCAGAAAGAGCCATAACCATAGCGTTTTTTGTATCTTCATTAACATTATATTGATCCCATAGGCGTTTAAGTTCATCCATGCTAACCCCTCGCTCTATTTGTGTACTTTCTCTGATAAGATACGATATGCAGGTAATTAGTTTTTGTTCCGCAATATTATTAATATCTATTTGATTTCCATCAAAATTTTCCTCAGCTATTTTTAAGTCAGCCCAAGTATCATTTTTTGCAGGCTCAACTTCTTCTGTAAGGACTTTAACGACATCGTTCACCTCTTTATAACCCAAATGACAATGCCCCTTAGCTAATGCATATTTTCCACATCCTAAACATATCCACTGAATCCACCAAGGTACACATCCAGAAAGTGCACGAATATAATCTTTGGCTTTTCTATCAAAATATATATATGGGCATGCATCAATTAACTCATTGGCATATTGAGGTTCTATTTCATTAATATGCATAGGTGTTGTATTGTTCATTACTCCTGCTAATCCAAAATCTTTCTCTTTGGGCAAATCCTTTATATCATAAGTTCCTGCATACACAAAACAAGCTTTACCCTCTAATGCCAAATCTCTTAGATTCTTTATAAATGTTGCATCCACCAATCCCTCTTCAAGCATTTTTCGTATATAAGAAAATTCATCAATAGTAATAAGAGGAATATAATTGTTATTATTTAAAGTGTCAATAATAATTCTTAAATACATTTGATTATAATTATCTGGTGATGGTAGTTCTTTATTCGGATATGAATTAACAATTGCATGCGCTAAATCCTCTGGCAAACATTCATAAATCCTCGTTTCTAACAAGTTGGTCCATAAAACAGATGGCTTGGAATTTTTATAAGGAATCTTTGACAAATCCCACTTGAACGTCAATATTTTCTTATTAGTATTCTCTTTTACCTTCTTTTCGTTTATTCTTTCACAAAGATAGTCTAATATAGAGGATTTCCCTGTTCGAGTTAATCCATAAAGGATATACGTTGTGGAACGATCTTTGGACAGATAATGCGAAACCAAAGTAGCAAGTTTTTCCTCTCTCCCTTTAAAAACGTTTTCTTCTGGAGTATTTGAAATATGCCATGGAATCTGGTTTTCGTCAGTTAATGGACTAGAAGGCTCTTTTTCATAAGTTGCCTCAGAAAATACTGGAGGGATATCTTTGCCTCGGTATTTTGCAATAATTTTAAACTGCACATATGTATTATCAATATTAGATAACAAATCTGTTTTTACTAACTCAGCCGAGCAATCACCAGAAGTCAATTCTGAGTCATGAGATACACTAAAGATCTTTCCTTCTACATTAACTTCAACAATATAGGATTGTGCGGTAGAATCACCTGTATTTGATACAACGAAAGAAATAAAACCCAGTCCATCGTCATCAATTTTTATGTAACATGGTTCTGGCGAAATCTCTAATTTGGGATATGAACTTATGTTTCTTTCGTCTAACTGGCGGGAAATATCTCTTAGCCAATTATTAATGAGATGAGAGAAGAATGTTTTACCATAAAATGTTGTTGTATCTGATACAATTTTCTGCGCACCATACAATAATTGCAGGGAGTTAGCTAGAGAACTAGTTCTCTCATCTCCTTTTACCCTGCTAGCATATGGCTTCAAAATTTCTATGACTTCATTTATAGAACTCATAACTTTTTTGTCTGTTTCTGTTAATAAGTCCTTAAATTCAACAACTTTATTCCACATAGGTTCAAACGTGGAAATAGCATATGTGCTAAAAGGCCAACTTATACAATCTTTAATAAAATTTACTAGTGTCCACAAAAATCCATTAACAATTCTCTGAAACACCAATAAATAGAAAGCTTTTGAGCATTTTGAGTTACGTGTACATTTATTTTAGTACCTTTGCGGGCTACTATCAAAATGTAAGTAT
>JAEEGK010015560.1_pt1 | contig 16840 bp, 20 predicted proteins | sample 8958771 | NCBI WGS metagenome assembly JAEEGK01 (sample SAMN16246547, study PRJNA631951) | gut metagenome | biome: gut microbiome; feature: rumen; material: SC-attached | host: Bos | place: Iran: Karaj | collected 2018-10 | reverse complement strand
AGGTGTCGATGCAGCTACACGAGATATTTCACGATTATACCGACCTGATTGAGCCGATATCGCTGGACGAGGCTTTTCTGGATGTAACGGAGAATAAGCGGGGGATAGAACTGGGTGTGGATATCGCACGCGAAATAAAGCAGCGCATACGTGAGACTACCGGACTGACGGCGTCGGCAGGTGTAAGCTACTGTAAGTTTCTGGCTAAGATTGCCTCTGACTGGCGCAAACCTGATGGACTGACGGTGATTCACCCCGACAGGGCGCTCGACTTTATTGCCCAGCTGAAGGTGGAGAAGATTTGGGGTGTAGGTCAGAAAACGGCTGAGAAGATGCACCGTATGGGCATTTTTACGGGTATGGATCTGAGGAACACGTCGCTGGCACGATTGACTCAGGACTTTGGTAAGATGGGGCAGGTGTTTTACGACTTTGCGCGAGGTATTGATAACCGTCCTGTAATCAGTGAGTGGGAGCGGAAAAGTGTGAGCTGTGAACAGACTTTTGAGACGGACATCAGTGAGAATGCAGCTGTTACCATCCACCTATATCAAACGGTGATGGAGCTGGTGCGCCGTATCGAAAAGAACGATTTTGAGGGGCGTACGTTGACGCTTAAGGTTAAATTCCTGGATTTTAAACAAATCACCCGCAGCATGACTGTGGATCATGTTCTTTGCACAAAAGATGATATTCTGCCATTGGCCAAACAACTGATGCAAGGAGTAGAGTTTCATTCGCATCCCATCCGTTTGTTAGGCTTGGGCGTATCCAATCCAGGAAGCCACCCGTTAAGCGGGGGGCTGGCCTCTCGCCAGGGGGAAAAATGGATAGAGCTAGATCTCCCCTTCGCCCCCTGGCCCGATGAATAAAAATACCTATAAAGGTGGTATGTACCCCACTTAAAATGGTGGTATGGTAAACAAAATAAACAAGCAAGTTGTCGAATTGCCCAGACCCCCTGTGTCTATCGGCATTTCCGCAGATTTTCGATTTTTTAAGATGAAAAGCGTATTGCATTTAACGTTTTTTTTGTACCTTTGCACCCGATTTTTGGGATTTCGTAATTAATAGTGCTCGAAATTCTTCTCTGGATTTGTTCCCTAATCCGAGAGGTTTGTAGCGCATTGTGGCAAACGGGAGGTTTGTCCGAACCATGAAGGTTCATTATTCGTATTTCCGAGGGAAGGAATAGTTTTAGTACGAGTAATGAATTGTAAGAGAAAAAAATTCTTTTTAATGAGTAGTCACAAGTATTTTTGTGCTCTGACAGTCTCGATGATAGTCGGAGCAGGTTGCTGTGTACCTACGTATGCACAGCACAAGATGAGTCTTCAGTCGCTTTTTGACCTAGCTGACCGTCAGAATCAGCGCATTAAGGTGAGCGAAGCGGCATTGAAGGCTGCAGAAGAAGGGGTGGCATCGGCTAAATCTGCCATGCTGCCAAGTGTTGAATTCGGTGCGCAAGGCTCTTACACGGGCAATGCTTTCTTGATGTCGCGAGGTTTCTCTACCAGTGGTACCACGGAGTATATCGTTCCTGGGTTGGGCCCTCAACAGGTGCAGAATGGCAAACAGCCTACACCACATTGGGGCAACAGCTTCACCGCTCAGGCAAGTCAGGTGATCTATACTGGTGGGGCCATCAGCTCAGGCATTGAAATGGCAAAGCTGGGACGCCGGTTGGCAGAGCTTGATGTGGAGAAGAATCGACAAGAGATTCGTTTCTTGCTTACCGGTTATTACCTTGACCTCAGTAAACTGCAGAACCAGCTACAGGTGATAGCGAAAAACATAGAACTGACAGAGAAGGTCATCGAACAGATGAAGGCGCGCCGCGAACAGGGAACGGTGCTGAAGAACGACCTGACGCGATACGACCTGCAGCTCCAGAGTCTCAAACTGGCGCAGACGCAGGTGGTTGATGCCCAGAAGATTATCCGTCATCAGATAAGCACAGCCATCCATCTGCCTGAGGGTGAGGATTTCGATGTGGATACGCAGTCGTTAGAGCAGGAGAGTAGGGCACTCAAAACACTCACCTCTGAAGACGTGTGGCAACAGACTGCAGCTGAAAACAACATTGGCATTCGTCAGGCTTCGCTGGCCACAGAGATGTCGGAACAGAAAATCAGAAACACGCGTGCGGCTTCACTGCCATCGGTGGCTGTGGTTGCCGAGAACAACCTGGCAGGTCCATACACCTCCGACCTGATTCCAAAGAATGCCAATGTCAACGTGTGGTTTGTTGGCATTGGTGTGAAATATAATCTGTCAAGTCTTTGGAAGAACAAGCATGCTATCCGTAAGGCGAAGCATGAAAACATTCAAGCAGATGAACGAGTGCAGTTGGCACGCGAAGGCGTAGAGAATGGTGTACAGGCTAACTATACCAATCTGCTGACCAGCTCGGTAGAGGTGAGCACTCAGGAGAAACAGGTTGAACTGGCCAATCAGAACTATACGGTGGTGAAGAACCGTTACGATAATGACCTGGCTTTGCTCACCGATATGCTTGATGCCTCAAACATGAAACTCTCTGCCGATATGGCTTTGGTGAATGCTCGCATCAACATGCTTTATAATTATTTCAAACTTAAATATATAACACATACACTTTAAAAAGATGGAAAAAAATAAGATTACTACCTATATATATAATACAATAGTAATACTCTGCATCGTATGCGGTGCTGTTTATGCTGCTAGTCAGTTTATGCATTTCGGTGGAGGCGAAGTCACGGATAATGCACGTGTATGCCAGAATATCGTGCCACAGAACTGTCGTGTGCAAGGCTTTATACGCGAGGTGCGCTTCAGTGAATTTCAGGAAGTGAAGAAGGGCGATACACTGGTTGTCATTGAGGATGCCGAGTTCCGTTTGCGTCTGGCTCAGGCAGAAGCAGACCTTACCCGTGCCGAGCGCGGTTCGCAGGGTACGGCAAGCAGTATCCATACCACTAAGACCAGTATCGGCGTGACCGAAGCAGGCATTGAAGCTGCTCGTGTGCAGATGGAGAATGCAAAGAGGGAGGATGCGCGTTTTCAGAAGCTGCTGGAGCAAGATGCCGTTACACAGCAGCAGTATGACAATGTCCACACGGGTTATCTGAGCGCCAAGGCTGGATATGAGCAGGTCCTTCGCTCGCGCACCACGCAAACGGCTGTTGTGGCTGAGCAGGGACATCATCTCTCGGCCTCCGAGGCAGCCATCGAGCTGGCACGTGCCCAGGTGGAGATTGCCCGCCTGAACCTCTCGTATTGCTACATCATTGCCACCTGCGATGGTGTGGTGGGTAGCAAGGATATCCATGTGGGACAGCTGGTTAACCCCGGTCAGACCCTGGTGAGCATCGTCGATAAGAACGAGAAATGGGTGGAGGCCAACTATCAGGAGTCGCAGATGCCAAATATCAAGGTTGGCAATAAAGTAAGTTTTACTGCCGATGCTGTTCCCGATGTGGAATATACAGGTGTGGTAGAGCGTATCAGCGATGCCACAGGTAGTGCGTTCTCGTTGATTCCTATCGACAATGCCACAGGCAATTTCGTCAAGGTGGAGCAGCGCGTGACGGTGCGTGTGAAGATTGATGTCAACGATGAACTGCAGAAGCTGCACGGTGGTTATAACGTTGTTTGCAAGGTAGAAGAGTAATGGGAAAGCTGACTGAGTTTTTGATGAAGGCACCACCGCCACCAGCAGGCATGGGTTTCGCTATGCCGATGATGAAAGGGTGGGTGCCTCGCAAGTTGCAGCCTTGGATTTACGTCCTTACGGCTCTGTGCTTCCAATTCTCGGGAGGTATATATCTGGGGGCTCTCGACGAGATTCGTGGCACCACCAACTTCATGATAGAGGATGTGATGTTCCTGCTCTATGCCACGCTTGCGGGCATGGCTATGTGGTTCCCTATGTTGTTCAGGATGAAGTTTCGCTTCACCAATCAGCAGTTGCTATGTACTTCGGCCATCGTGATGGGCATATGCAACGTTATCACGATGCATAGTCAGTCGATGCCAGTACTTGTTGTGACATGCTTCATTGCAGGCATTGCCAAGATTCAAGGAACATTCGAGTGTATGAGCAACATCCAGTTGTGGATTACGCCAAAGCGCGACTTCGCCGTGTTCTTCCCTGTGCTCCACATCATCCTTCTCACCGCCATCGAGGGTGGGGGATGGCTTGCTGCCTGGATGGGGCATCATTTTACCTGGCAGATGATGCACGCCTTTACCGTAGGCACCATGTCGTTCGTGCTGTTGACACAAATTGTTCTGTGTCGTCCGTTCTGTCCGATGCCCAACAGGTTCTCGCTGAAAGGAACCGACTGGCAGGGTGCACTGCTCATCTGCGTCACAATGCTCCTGTTCTCGTATATCTTTGTCTTTGGCGATCACTACAGATGGTTCGTCAGCCTGCACATCAGAGTGCTGGGGGCTTTTTCACTCCTCTTTGCAGTACTCACCCTTTACCGGCTGATTCACAACCGCTATCCATACGTCGAGCTTCGTTTGTTAAGATGCCGCAATGTGGTTCCCATTCTCATCGTTACCATATTGGCTGAACTGGCTTTCGGTGCCGAGCATACACTTGAGGAGATACTCTACACAGAGGTCGTCGGACTGGAAGAACTCACCAAGGAGAGTCAATATATGTGGGCATTGCCAGGCATGTTTCTGGGTATAGCGCTCGATCTCTACTGGCTGAAGGTTCAGAAGTGGAAGATATGGAAACTGATAGGTATAGCCTTCCTCTCCATCAGCGCTTACGCCTTGCTGATGTATTCCAAGTTGGGTATGGCGGTGAATATCGAGCAATACCAACTGGCCATCATGCTCCGCGGCTTTGGTTATGGTGTTCTTGCACCAACCCTGATGTGGGCTTTGGACGAATCGGTACCCAGTCTGGAGATGTTCTTCATGGGCCTGTTCGTGTTCAACATTCCGCACATGTATCTTGGTGGTGCTATGGGCTATGGTTTCTATACCACCATTTTCTCGCATTTCCTGAATGAGGACATGATGAACTACGGTCGCCAACTGACACTCACCAATCTCGATCTGGCCCATTTCCGCTTTGCCGAGTTCATGGGAGGCAGCTATCTGCACAGCATGATGCTTGTGGCCATCAAGCAGGTGTATGGCTACGTCATCTGGTTTGCCCTGCTCTTGGCGTCTGTCTTCTTGTTGTGTGATATCCCTGCCGTGAGAACCAACATTCGCAAAGTGCCTCTATGGCCTGTATTGGCAATAGAATACCTGGCGAGGAAACATAAGAATGCTTAACTGAGTTTAATGGATTGTCAGCATAGTTTAGCGAGTTTAAATCCGTGCCAGTTTGACTTCAGCGATTGTCATTCTGGCACGGATTCTTTTAGCAAAACCTCGACATGAAGTGTATCGTGCCTGGGATTCAGAATCAACTGATTGTATGAGTTCTCGTAACGTCATTGATAGCCAAAATGTTAATCTGTAACCACTTCATTGAAATGTTCCTTGCCCCAAGCTATCAGAGCCGTAAGTGCTGGCATCAGCGATTTGCCTGTCTCTGTCAGGGAATATTCCACTCGGGGAGGGACCTCCGGATAGACCTCACGATGTACCAGGTGGCTCTGCTCCAGATTCTTCAGCGTTTGCGAGAGCATCTTCTGGGAACAGTCCGTCATCAGACGACGGATCTCATTAAAGCGCAATATACCCGTCTCGCTGGTGTGAAGCATATAGAGCACCAGCATAGACCACTTGTCACCGAAACGACTCACTACTTGCCTGATAGGACAGGCTAAATACTCAGCTTTGATATCTGCCATAATTCGTGATTTTAATGCAAAGGTAACCAATAGTTACCGAATTACCAAATTACACTTAGTTAATCTAAGTTAACGTCACTTTCGCAGAAGCCCGATAACATCACAATTCCTACTTTTTGGTAACTATCTCACCAAAAAGTGCCTTCTTGTGGGATTGAAAAACTTGCCGTACCTTTGCACTCGGAATCAAACAAATAACATTTTAAACAAATAAGAATTATGAAACAGATTGAGACAATTAAGAGTGGCAAGAATTACAAAGCAGTAAGCGTAGGTAAGATGAGTGAGATTATCGAACACGTGCTTCCCATGGGGCCGAACGTAACCATTCAGGGCAAGGTGTTCGCAGGTCAGGCCATAGGTGCTACAGGAAGCGAGTTCTCGTTCCAGACGCTCGTTCCTGGTCAGGACAGCGGTTTCCTGCACACCCACAAGACTCACGAGGAACTTTACATTATCCTGAAGGGTGAAGGCCAGTATCAGGTGGACGGTGAGATTTTCCCCGTCAGCGAAGGCACCATTATCCGCGTCGCTCCCGATGGCAAGCGTGCACTGAAGAATACTGGCAGCGAGAACCTGACGATGCTCTGCATCCAGTACAAGGCCAATGCCTTCACTGAGGCTGACAGCCCTATGACCGACGGTGTAATTCTGCAGGAAGAACTGAAATGGTAAGCGAGATGTTCGACAAAGCAATTCAGTTTCTGAAAGACCACAAAGAGATTGCCCTTGCCACCAGCGAGGGCAATTTGCCTAAGTTGCGCATCTTCCAGATCATGAAGCAGGAAGGGCATGTGCTCTACTTTGCCACTTCTGCTAAGAAGGCTGTCTATCGGGAGTTACGCCAGAATCCCAATGTTGAGATACTGGCCTACGCAGATAATATATCCGTCAGATGCTCTGGCATGGTAAACTTCAATGTAGAGGATGATGTGAAACGATGGATATACGACAACAACCCCGTATTGCCCCGTCTTTATACGAGCTATGACCAGATGGAATATTTCTGTTTGCCAATAGCAGAGATGGACTATTATGATTTATCTCCGACGCCGCCAATATTTCAGCATTTCGACCTCATTGCAGGCGAGGTTTGCGATTCAGCGAGAGAATAACTACAAAAAAACAGGCAGCTCCAAGGCTGCCTTCCAAACTGGTTGTGGAACTGCGCTATTCGTACCAGAACTCTCCACCGAGTAGCTGAGCGCTTCTTTCGGCTATATTGCCTGTGGCCTCACGAGTATATTCCTTGTACTGTCGGCCTTGTTCGGTTTCCTTAGTTTCCATAAAGCTTACCCTATAATTCACAATTGGTAAAATGGCTAAAAAGTATCTGGGTGCAAAGTTACTGCAAAACCATCAGAGATGAAATACCATCCGCAAGGCATTTTACATCGCAATAGTTTGGTATTTTGGTGAATTTGATGAAAAAATAACTGAAAGCGCCCTATAATACCAGTTCCATCAGTATATCGCAACGCTCGTAGGCATTTCCTGACAATGGAATTTCCTTGAATCCAAGTTTACGGTATAGTGAAATGGAGGCCTCTAAATGGGTGTTGCCTTCAAGGAAAATACGTTTCACATGATGACGACGGGCATAATCAAGCAATGCCTCGCCAAGTTGGCGGCCAATACCTTTGCTTTGGGCATCAGGTGATACAGCCATCTTTGCCAACTCGTGGCAGTCTGACTCCGGATGCGGCTTTAAGGCACAGCAACCAACCACAGTTTCTTTTTCATCAACTGCCAGAAATATCTGACCACCACAACCTATGATGCTCTCATCGATATGCAAGAAGGTATCGAGATCTGACTGCTCCAATCTGAAATAGGATTCTATCCACTGTTTGTTCAGTCGGATAAAGTCCTGTTTGTAGCATGGCTTGTATGTAGTGATTCTTACCATTCTATACATCAGATAACGTATTCCACCGTTTCCTCCGTAAGCAGATGATCCATGAAATAGACTATCTGCTTGCGCCACCAAGCCCAGTCGTGGGCTGAGTCGTAGCCCCAGTAGTCTATCCAGGCAGGCACGTTCTTCTCCTTCAGCAGGGCATCCATCTGACGGGTGCTGTCGAGCAGTTCATCCTCCCATGCACCCTGCCCCACACACATCACGATGCGACGCTGGCGATAGATATGCCAATAGGGGTGGTCGTCAGGCATCTGGCGCAGGAAGTCCTGAGGTGAGTTGTCGTAGATAAGCGAATCCTGATAGTTCGGGAAGAAATAGCCCGCATAATAGAGTCCGCTAAGAGCCAGCAGCGTATCGAAGAGGTCGGGACGACGGAAGAAGAAGTTACCAGCATGGTAGCCGCCCATCGAGCAGCCCGTGACAATGAATGTCTCGTTGGAGAAGTGACGCACTTCTGGTATGAGTTCATCGACGATGTAGTGATACCACCGCTCATGCAGTTCTATTCGACGGTGATAGTCGCCCTGTGTGTCACTCCATGTCTCACGGTCTATTGAATCGACACAGACAAGCCTGATCTTCCCCTTGTCGATAAAACTGGAGAGCACGCCCACCATGTCGAAGTCCTGATAATCGTAGAACCGTCCGTCCTGTGAGGGAAAGACGAGCACAGGATGCCCCTTGTCGCCGTAAGTCTTATATTCCATGTCTCGCCCGAGGGCGTTGCTGTATTTCTTCACGTAATTGATATTCATTGTTTTTTATCGTGTACAAATTTCACAAAATCATTTACTTCTTCCATCGTCTGCAGCTTGACGGTGTACATCTGCTGCCCCATCGCTGCTGAGAAAAGTTCGGGCATACGCTCGCACATCACTATCCGGTCGCCATAGCGGCTCAGCACCTCTTCATGCGAGTGAACATAGTGATAGATATCGCGACGGCTGGCAAAGGCACAATACTGCTGATGGCCCTGCTGCGTACGGCTTTCACCGAAAGCCACCATGTCTGCCCATATCTTATAGACATCGGTGGAGTGCGCAAAGTTGATCATGTCGGGGGTATAGCCTCCTGCCGGACGCATATTGACTTCGAGTGCCACAAAGTCGCCCTTCTTGCCCAGTCCCTCACGGTCGCCGTCAAGACGGAAGAACTCCAGATGCACAAAACGGTTCCATATACCGAAGGCCTTGACTGTGCGCTGCCCCAGTTCTCTCAGACTGTCAGGAATCTCTCTGTCCACATAGTAGGAAAGATCGAGTCTGAGATTGACGATATCCATGATCGATGGCGGCCACACGGTCATCGACTCGAAGAGCGGATTGCCCCTGGCATCGATAATGGCATCGTAGCTGCATATCTCGCCCGTAATGAATTCCTCCACCACATAGTTACGGTAATTGCTCTCCGTCTTGTAAAAAGACTGTAGCTGTTCGTCGTCCTCGATCTTATATGTGCCGCTGGCGCCTACGCCTACATCTGGCTTGGCTATGATGGGATAGTCTGTCTGCCTGGCAAAGCCGCTCACGGCGTCGAAGCCCTCAGCAGCACGTATCTGACGGGCTGTGGGTATGTCGCCCTTGGCATAGTATTTCTTCATCTCCGACTTCTCCTTGATGCTGCGGATGCGGTCTGTCTGCAGGCCAGTAGTCACGTTGAAGTCCGTACGCAAGCGGGCATCTTGTTCCAGCCAGTACTCGTTGTTCGACTCTATCCAGTCTATGCGACCATATCGGAAAGCGAAGTAGGCTACGGCACGATACACCTCATCGTAATTCTCCAGCGAGTTCACACGATAATATTCCGTCAGAGACTTCTTCAACTCCCTCTGCAATGAGTCGTATGGCGCATCGGCAATGCCCAGCACTTTCACGCCATTCTGATATAGCCATTGACAGAATTGCCAATAAGTATGCGGGAAATGGGGCGATATAAATACGAAATTCATGTTCGTTAAATCTATTTTGTGCTATTTTGGCGGCAAAGGTACACATTTTTCTGCAACTGCACAATAGCATAATGATGGTATTTACACTATTTGTAGTCTTTTGATCGGTTATCACATAGCCGTCGTACCTCATGACAATACCTGCTATCGTCTGTAATTCCTCGTGGGTAAAGACCTTACCGCAGGGGTTAGCATGATGAATGCCATCGTCTTCTTGGGCTTTAATGCCTGTTTCGTGTAGACATGGAAGACGCTGGCATGTCTGCCTTCCTCCTTGGCTTTCGCCTCCAGCCAATCCTTGTTGGCTTGTATGTATTCACGCTTTGCCATTATCTGTCTGTTCGATAAATTGGAATTTTTCCGATTGATGGCTTCGCCTCGGCATAGCTCGAACAAGTTCGGTTCTGCTCTCGGCTCGCACATCAATTGGAATTTACTTTTGCTCATTGTTTTTCTTCCGAAAAAGACCACCTATTTTTTTCCATGAATTCCAGCCTTTGTCATCGAAATAACAAAGTACCAATACAAATACAGTGCCGAAAAGTGCAGTAATCGCATATTCTTCCAGTGGTTTTATTTCACGGAATATTGCATCCAAACCACCAAATATTATAAAATAACCCAAATATAATATTATTGCCTTACGTATATATTTTAACATCACAATATTATAATTTTCGATTTATCTTCATGGTCCAATTCGCAATACTGGAAGATATCAAAGTGCGCAGTCTTCTTCTCTTTCTTCACCTTTGGCAGGTCCTCATTGATTCCCAAAGACGGGAAACCCATTTTATTGCTATTTGTCGTTTGGGTAAAATGGTCCAGCTTCTTCGCTGGTTGCTTCCAAAAGGAAGGTGACAGGACGGAACCCGTCATTGCAGGTGACCACGGCAATGCCGTCGCGATTGGTCCAGTCGTCGCCGTAGAATTTTTTCACACCCGAAGAGAGTGCAAACACATATTGGTTCATAGTGCGCCAAGCGCAGTCGCACATACCCTTTGGGCAGGTGTTCGTGGCATAGAACACGTCGCCAGCTTTCAACATCCCACATGGTTTCAACTGTGGGTTGCCATACATCTTCACCAGGTCTTCGCGCAAAGAAGTGTCGAGCACAGTAATCTTTACTATCTTCATGTTGGATTATATATAAGTCAACTTAATACCAGTCATGCTTCTCATTACGGTTCAGTGCCGCTATATTTGCCATTTCCTCATCCGTCAGCGTGAAATCGAAAATGTCGATATTTTCCACGATATGGGAAGGATTGCTGCTTCCGGGGATTGCCACCACGCGACGCTGATAGTGCCAGCGCAGGATGACCTGCACCACAGACTTTCCGTGCGCCTCGGCGATACGCTCCAGAACAGGGTCGCTTAGTAGTTCCTTCTGGTATCCACGGCCTCCTAAAGGATACCAAGCCTGAACTACAATACCTTGCTCATGGATGTAGTCCACCACCTCCGTGTCCTGATAATAAGGATGAATCTCGTTTTGCACCAGTACTGGTTTGATGCTCACTTGCGGCAGGAACCTCTTCAGTTCGTCAATATAGAAGCATGAGATACCTAAAGAGTGGATTTTCCCTATCTCAACCTGCTTCTCCATCGCCTTGTAGGCTTTTACATCGTTGTCGCCCGGATGGTGGAGCAGCATGATGTCCACATAGTCGATGTTGAGCTTTTCGATGCGTTCTTGAATGGCCTGCTCTGGGTTGGCATATTGGGAGCCAGGATATATCTTGGTGATGACCGTCACATCCTCACGCTTGCAGATACCATCGCGGATAGCTTGGCGCACGGCACGTCCCACCTCCTCCTCATTGCCATACATGTAAGCTGTGTCGATGAGCCTATAGCCGTTCTTCAGGGCTGTATATACGGAATTGAAACAGGTCTCGTTGTGTAGTGAATAGGTGCCTATGCCGAAGGCAGGCATCCAGAGTCCGTTGTTGAGCATAATTGTAGGTGCCAAATGTTGTTCGTTATTGTCGAAGGTGATGCTGTCCACCGTCGCTACGTCTATCTGCTCAGTCCACCCGTCGCCGTAGTGTACTCGCATACATTGGGCGTGGGTGAACAAAGTGGATGCCATCATAGCCAGTGTACAAAATTTGCGAAGGTGTGCCATGACTGTAGTGGGCATTACTTCAGGTTCTTGTTGAAAAAGTCTGCGAGCTTGTCCCAGGGGATGAGATTCTTCGGCTCGCCCTTACCCACCAGTTCGGTATAGCCGCCATCATAGAGGTCGCAATGCGATGCACCGGGGATGATGAGCAGCTGCTTGTTCTCTGGATTGGGATTGGGCTTGCCCACAACATTATATCCCTCTGCCTTGCCTTCCACCATATACTTATAGGCTGCCTCGCCGAAGTAGCGTGAGTGAGCCTTCTCACCGTGCATGACGAGAACGGCTGAACGGATTTCGTTGATGTAGTAGAGGAAACGGCTGTTGGCAAAGGCCTGAGTTCCGATGGTGCGCCAACCGTCGTTTGAGTTGCCGCTGCGCTTGTGATAGCCGCGCTCGGTCTTGTAGTAGTCAAAATAATCTTTCACGAACTGGGGCGCCTCTGCTGGAAGCGGGTCCACCACACCTCCGGCCATTGCCATCGGGTCAGCCAGACGCTGCCTGGCCATTGCCTCACGGGCAGCATGGCGCGACTCCTCCTTGTCCTCGCTGTCGAAGTAGCCGTTGCCACTGACGCGGGTCATATCATACATGGTGCTTGCAACCGTAGCCTTGATGCGAGTGTCGGCAGCGGCAGCATTCAGGGCGATGCCTCCCCATCCGCAGATGCCGATGATACCCATCTTCTCTACATCCACATTTTCTTGTTTTGACAGGAAGTCAATAGCTGCCATGAAGTCCTCGGTGTTGATGTCGGGCGAGGCTGTGCGTCTCGGCTCACCACTACTTTCACCAGTGTAAGAGGGGTCAAAGGCAAGTGCCACAAAACCGCGTTCGGCCATCCGCATGGCATATAGTCCGCTTGACTGCTCCTTACAGGCTCCAAACGGACCGCTGACGGCGAGTGCTGCCAGTTTGCCCTGAGCATCCTTCGGCTCATAGAGGTCGGCTGCGAGGGTCAGTCCATACTGTGTTTCAAATGTCACCTTTCGGTGGTTCACCTTGTCGCTCAGAGGGAACACTTTATCCCACTCCTGCGTTAATTCTAACTTCTGCATATTCTCTTCTGTTTTAGTTTGATTGTCTTTCTGGTTGCATGCTGCAAGCACTCCGACCATGAGTATTGTTGCTAATAATACCTTTTTCATATTCTTCTTTTATTTGTTGTTTACTTGATACCTAATCCATACGATGCCGTCCTGTTCTTCCACACTCTTGAAAGTAAGGCGTACAGGTTTACGGCCCATCGGCCTGCCATCGAAAGCAGCAGCCATACCCCCTCGTCCGTCTATGCCATAGCCGTACATCATGCTCACCTCGTCTATCAGGCCGAGGTCGAGCATGGAACCGTTGATGTTTCCGCCACCGACCACCGCCAGACGTTCTATACTGAAGACTGCACGCAACGTCTCCATTGCCGAAGGAAGGTCTATGCCATTGCATCCAGTGGTAATATAAGATATGTGTTTGCTTTTAAGGTAGTCAAGATACTCCTGGCTGGCCTGCTCCGAAAGAATCATCAGCAGGGGGCGGCCAAAGATTTCGGTGGTATTGTCGTCCCACAGCAATGTGCCACGTGTGTCTACGCCGATTGCATAGCTCGCCGCTTCTACAGCCTTGTAGAGCTGCTGCCCTGCATCTTCATGGGGTCTCTGTTGTTGGAACACACCGTCTTGTGCATAGTGCATGGCCAACGTTGTCTTGCCCTCCAGTGTCGAAGGACAGCCGAGTTGTGCCAAAGCCTCATAGTAATGGTTGGTGTCGTCTATCTGCTCGGTCATCTCGCAGTCTATCCTGCCGTCGAGCGAAGCCATCATGTGGCAAATAATGTATGGTCTCATTTCTGTCTTGTTTTAAAATCAGCTGCAAAGGTACGGCGAAAATTCCATAACCCGCATAGACAGATTACGGACAAAACTATCCGAAATGAGTTTTTTTATTATTTTCGTTGACGGTCGAAGAATTGGCGTGGGGTCTGCCCTGTTGCATTCTTGAACATCCGAGAGAAGTGCTGGGGATATTCAAAGCCCAGTTCTTCGGCCACCCTGTCAATGGTCTTGCCGCTAAGAATGAGATTCTTGGCACGCATCACCACGAAATTGCGTATGTAGTCCTTCGGACTCTCGCCAAGGGCATCTCTGATGATGTCACCAAAATAGCTTGGCGACAGACATAGTTCGCTGGCACAGTATTTCACACTGGGTAAGCCATTCGTCTTTTGCATGCCACGCGTATAATAATCGGTCAACACCTGCTGAAAACGGCTGAGAATGTCGCTGCCTGCCGCTGTCATCTCCTTGAACTGGCGGTAGTAGAAACGGTTGCAATAGTCAAGAACAAGCAGAATGTAATTTCTGATAATCTCATTATGCCCGAATGACTGAGACTGCGTTTCCAGTTCTCGGCGTAAGTTTGCCATGAGTTGACTCAGGACGTCTTTTTCCTCGGGAGTCAGGATGAGCGCTTCGTTTGAATGATAGGAAAAGAACTGATAGTCATCGAGCTTCTGTTCGATGAGCGAACCTTGTATGAGCTCGTTGTCGAACAGCAGCACCCAACCGTGGTATTGCCGTCGTGTGCCGTCATCCAGTTTGCCGCATATCTGTCCGGGTGAATAAGCCATCAGAGAACCGTCGCCCTCATGATAGGTGCCGATGCCATAGGTCAGACCTTCAGGGAATTCCTGTTGCAGGAAAATACCATAGCAGTTGATCCTGTTCAACGTGTGCCGTATCTCGCCTACCTCGTCATAGTGTATCACCGAGACGTGGGGATGATAGATTGGCGCACCGATATCCTGTGCGTAGTCATTTGCTTCGTTGATATACAAGTCTATCGTCATAACCTCTTATTATCTTGATGTTACCCATCTCTAAATCCTAATTATTCTCAAAACTTGGCACAAAGTTACGTATTATTCTCCGTATTTTATCAGAATTGACTATTTTTGCAACATCTTTTAGGAGAAATGACCATGCCCAAGGAACGGAACAAGGCTGACGGCTATCGTGAGAAGGCTTACGAGGGTGACACCAAGGCGATGAACAACCTTGGGGTCTGCTACGAACGTGGCACTGGCGTAAAGGTCAATCTGGAAATGGCGTTCGAGTGGTATATGAAGGCTGCAGAGCTGGGTGATGTCTATGGCTGCTTCAATGTCGGCGAGTGCTACTATCACGGAAAAGAGGTAGAGCAGAATGCAGAACAGGCCTTTGAGTGGTACATGAAAGCTGCCGATAAAGGGGACATGCAGTCACAGGTCAATGTGGCCAATGCCTATTATCTCGGCAACGGTACGGAGCAGGATCACCACAAGGCTTTCCTCTGGTATCGCGAGGCAGCCTTCCAAGGACATGTACAGAGCCAGAAGAACTGTGGAGCGGCCTATTGGAACGGCGATGGCGTAGAGAAAGACCTGTCGGAGTGTGCTTTCTGGTACGAATTGGCAGCCAACGGCGGTGATGCCCAGGCACAGTTCGCTACAGGCTGGTTTCTGATGACTGGCACAGGCGTACCGAAGGATGAGCGCAAAGGGTTAAAGTGGATTCACAAGGCAACCTTCCAAGGCTACCAGCCTGCGATTGACTATTGTAAGGAACACGGGTATAAGTGGTATTAAACTATCGAATGATGAAACTGAAGAAACGGAAAATCAAGTATTCGGCAATATTCCTACTCTGCTGGTTTGCCTTTTTGGTCTTTCTGATAGATGGAGTTCTGAAATTCCAGACTTTGGTTGACTATTTCGGCTCCTACGCATTGGTGGAAGTTACGTTGCTGTTATTGGTCATCATTCCTACATTGGGTGTTTACAAATTTACAAAAGAACAATGAAGATAATAGACGACAACCTCATCAATGGCGTGGTGGAGCAAGCCAAGCTGTCACCACGGCTGAGGATGAACTACAATTTCCATCAGAGTCTGGATGAGAAATGCCACCGTTTCCTCAATTGTCTGGAGCCAGGCACATTCATCCCAGTACATCATCATCCGACTAAGGCTGAGACGTTTGTAATCCTGAAGGGAAAAGTCAGAGTCTCTACCTACAATGATGACGGCGAGGTATTGGAGTCCTGTGTCATCAGTCAGGATAGTGGAACCTATGGTGTTGACATCCCAAAAAACGTTTGGCACGGATTGGAGTGCCTGGAGCCCAGTGTACTTCTCGAGTGCAAAGAAGGCCCATTCGTAGAGCATGAAGTTGATGGAATCTTGGAAATAAAGAAGTAAAAGTATGAAACTTTCAATGAAACGTTTGAATACCTAGCTACCAGTTTAAATAACATGCCTGAATCTTTCTTAAAATACGACTGAAGTGCGGATATCGGTAGAGGATGCACCAATGTCGCATCGGATGGTACCTGAGACGGGCTTGAAAGCATGGGATGCAGTGTCCCAATGTGTCAAGTCTTCGCGAGCCACTTCAAGTTCAACATCACGCGTCTGTCCTTTGGGGATCATCACGCGCTGGAAGGCCTTAAGCTGACGCACCCCAAGATTAGCATAGAGCTGTACTACCTCTTCGCCATCGCAGTCGCCCGTATTCGTGACGGACACAGTGATCACAATCTTCTGCTTATCCTGCCTGATGACACGAGCCTGACCATATTCGAAACGAGTGTAGCTGAGTCCGAAGCCAAAGGGATAAAGGGGCTGACCCTTAAAGTACATATAAGTGCGACCGTTGCGGATATCATAATCCATCATATGGGGCAGATCAAGAATATCGCGTACCCATGTCTGAGTGGTACGCCCTGCGGGGTTTACGCGGCCGAAGAGCACATCGGCAACGCCATGTCCCTGTTCTTGCGAACAATGTGTGACGTGGAGAATGGCAGGCAGATGCTCGTTGCTCCAATTAATGGCATAAGGGAAACTGCTGATAAGCACAAGAACAGTATTGGGATTGATGGCCTGCAGACGACGAATTTCATCCTCATCGGGCAGCTGGAGCGAATGTCGATCGTTAGCCTCGCGCCCATCGCTTGGAACAGGGCAGAACTTCCAGTCGGTCTTTGTGCCATAGGGAT
>JAEEGK010015558.1_pt1 | contig 16841 bp, 11 predicted proteins | sample 8958771 | NCBI WGS metagenome assembly JAEEGK01 (sample SAMN16246547, study PRJNA631951) | gut metagenome | biome: gut microbiome; feature: rumen; material: SC-attached | host: Bos | place: Iran: Karaj | collected 2018-10 | reverse complement strand
AATGATTGATCATCTTTTGCATTTCCATTTGAATCTAAATAATTATTTCATAAAAAAAATTTTGTTAATGAATTACAATGAGATAATACTTGTATTGCTGATAATAAAAAATCTATTCCTCCTAAATTTTTTATTCCAACTAAACCATGTTTTGATTTTTCATTTAAAAAAGCATTTAAATTTATATTTTGAATTTCTGAAGTTTGAAGAGATGCTTCATATAAATTTGCTATTTTTTTATGAAATTCTAAATGTTGATAATCATTTCTTTTACAATTTTCACTACAATAAATTGATTGTGAACAATGAGAACAATGAATTATTTTTGTTGGATCTTCTATTTTGAAATTACATAATGAACAATGATATATATTATTAAATTTTTTTAAAAATGGTTTTACTATTGAATTTTTACTTATTGCTTCACATACTATTAAATTCTTTTTTTCTATTAAAATTTCAGTAATTTTTTTATCTTGTTCAATCTCATTTAAATCTTGACATTTTATTTTAAATGATTTATTTACATTAATATATGATATTATCATTTCTACAATATCTTTTTTTTTATATTCAAATAAATAAATTCTAAATTCAAAATCATAATCTTCAAATTGTTGTTGTTTTGCAAAATGAATAAAACATCTTTCAATTTTTTGTATTAATTGTTTCACTGTTGAAAAATGTGACATTTGCATATTTTTTGGAATTAAATTTTCTTTACTTCTATCTCTTAAATATTCATTAATATATAAAACTTTAAATTTAAATAAATTAATTTCACAATTTTTATCATCATCAATAATATATCTTTCAATTTCAGAATTATTTTGAAAATAAAAATTTATTATTTTATATTGTTCAGCATCAATAATTTCATATTCATTTTTTCTTTTTATAATATCATTTTTAACATAAGTATTTGTATAAATATCAATTGGATCATACCAAAAAATTTTTTGCTTACAAAAAAAAAAATTATTAATTGGACCCGGATAAACACCTTTTAATTCAGTTTCATCATCATCTACATTTTTTTCAAAATATAATAAACAAACATTATTTGCAGAAAATAATTTATCAATTTTTACATTTTCCATATTAAATGCTTTATTAAATTCAATCATTGAATTTAACCATTTTTTATTTATTAAAAATACTTTATCTCCTTTTTTAAATGGTAATTCTGGAAGATTTTTAAATTTTTTATATTGTTCATTTATATTTAAAATATTTGTTTTTTTACTTTTTAAATCTATATAATTATTTGTAAAATCATCATTTAAATATTTTATTATTTTTGGAAATGTTGTTTGAATTTTATCATTTATTTCTTTGTTTTTAAAAGCATTTTTAATAGAAATATTTTTACAAAAAAATAAAATCCAAGCTGCAAAAATCATTCTATCTTTTTCTTCTAATATATCAACACTATTTAAAAATATTTGAATTATTATTGTTATTACATCTTCATTATATCTCTTTAAATCTAATAACTCAACCCAATTTAAAAGTTTACTTGAAATCAATAATAATTGATTGTCATCTTTATTTCTTTTATAAATAATTGATAAATTATATAAAACTTGGATTTTAACTCCAATATATTCGTTATTTCCACTATATTTAATTAAATTTAAATAAAAATTCGCATTTTGCATATCATTTTTTAATATTAAATCTTTTGATGCTTCTAATAATTTATTAGAACTTATTTCTTGATATTCTGAAGTCATAATATTTAAAAATAAATAAATTAAAAATTTTAAAATATTATTTATTTTATAATATTAAAAATATAAGTTCAAAAGAGAGAACTAATATAACAAAAATAAAAAGATAAAATTTAAAAAAAAAGTAAAAAATGATAAAAAACTTACTTTTTATCACTTAAATAAAAGAAAAAATTGTTGAAAAAAAAAAAGATTAATACTTTGTTCTTTTAAAAGGATCCAAACTCAAAGTAGTTGATTTAAGCATAGGAGAAGGAGCTCTATAACCAGCAGGATTAAATTTCTGAGTTCTATTCATATTTTGATTCATATTATGAGATTGTATCATAGGTGAAGGTGCTCTTTTAATAGTTTGTCCCATATAACCACCATAAACATTATTTCCACTTTTTCCTTTAACATTATTATTCTTATTATTATTTTTATCTTTTTGAGGAGCAGTTGATGGTCTTTTAATAGTATCATTATTTTTTTTTGTTGAATTTGGTCTATGAATTGCACCATATGAATTAATATTATTTCCATAATTATTATTATAATTTACTCTCATATTTCCTGGTCTTATTATATTTCTATTTATATTATCTGGTGTTGTTGGTTTTTTAAAATCTTTTTGAATTTTTATTGGACCATTTGTATTTGAATTTGGTTGTCTTGTAAATAAAGGAGTTTTTGCTTTTCTTACTAATGATGGATTAAAGTTATTTAATGGCATATTATTTGTATTATATATATTATTATTTGAGTTTTTGTTTGTAAAGTAATTTTGATTGTTGTGTGTTGTGTTTTTTTTGGGATTGTAATTATTTATTCCTCCTAAAAATTGATTTCTGTTTTGCATGTTTATGTTGTTGTTGTTTATGTTTCTTTGTTGAGGATTGTTGTTCATTAAATTTCTCATTATTACATTACTTGGATCATAGTCATTGTTGTAATCAATTACTTTATATTTTCCCATTAAATTTGGATTTTCTTGCATATTTTCATTTAAGAAATAATTATTGAAATTTATTGGTTTTTTTCCTTGATAATTGTTTTTCATATTATTATTATTGGTTGTATTATTTCCTCTAAGTTGATTATTTGGAAGTTTTTGACTTGTTGAAATTGGGTTATTTATATAATTATTTAATTGTTTTTTTATTGTTGAAACTTCTTGACTTAATGAAGGTTCATTGTTATTATAAAGTCTGAAATTATCTTGCATTGGAATTCTCTTATTATTATTTTGATTATTAATCATTTCTGGATTTTGAATAAAATAATTATTTATATTATTAGTTACTATTTGTTCATAATTTTGAGTAAAGATTACTTTATTATTATTATTATTAGGATTATTGTTATTATCATTTAAGAAATTTGTTTGTTCTTTAACTACTGAATAATTTCTAACATTATTATTCATATTATTAATTTGTCCAGGTATATTAATATAATTTTTAATATTTGAATTTTGATTTTGACTACTTGCTCTTTTTTGATTTTCGAAATTATTATTATCTTTATTATCAAAATTATTAATTCTTCTTTGATTTTGATTAATATTTTGATTTTGAGGTTTATTTTGTAATTTATTAATACTTGGATTTAAACTATTATAAACTGGATTAGAAATATATTGTTGATTTTGTTTAACTGGTTTTTGTGGTTTTACAGTATTACTAAATACAGGATTAGGTTTAATACTATTATTCATTATATTATTATTTTTAGGATTATTATTATTTTTGGGAATAGTTAAATTATTAAAATTATTATTAATATTACTAATTTGTTCTAAAATATTACTATCTAAACCAAAAGAAATTTGATTTACATTATTATTCATTTCATCTCTAAAAATTTCATTTTGTTTAATTGGTTGAATATTATAAATTTTATTATTATTTTTATCATCTTGTCCAATATTAACATTATTATTTTTATTATTAATATTATCTTTCAAAGTAATATATTCTCTTTCAGGAGGAACACTTTTACTTTTATTTTTAATACAACTTTTACTAGGTCTCATTCTTAAATGATTATTAACAATTTTAATATCTTTCATTAAAAACAAATCTTTTTGTAAATTACAAGAAAACAAATAATCATTTTTACCATAAGGATTATTATCAGCCCAACCAACTTTTTTTTTTTTTTTCTTCCCACTTTCACTTGGAACATTTTTATTAGAAGGTAATCCATTAACATAAGTATTTCTCATTAATTTTTCATCAGAATCAACATAATTATCATCATCATTCCAATTATCTTTTTTTTTTCCTTGATTATATTTTTCTAATCTAATACCAAAATTATATAATTGTTCCAAAAAAAATTTTGGTATATCAACATCTTGTTTTTTACTTTCTAAAAAATCAATACATTTTCTAAGAGACCAATTATATTTTCTCATTAAATAAATAATAACAACAATACAAACTCGATCTTGTCCTCTTACTGAATGAGCTAAAATTCCTTCTCCATTTTTTAATGATTCATCAATGAATGAAACTATTCTATTTGCTATTTCGTCTTTTGAATCAAAAAGTGCTTGTTTTGGATTTTCACTCCAATTTAATGTTAAGTATTTTATACCTATTGATTCAAATTGATTTATTATTTCTGATCCTGCTGCATTTATCATGTGAGTTATTTTAAATTGAATTACTACGTCTAAGTTTGTCCCTGCTATACGATCTCCTATGAAAAAACCTTCACGCATTTTAGATATGTTTATTATTTCGGTAGTGTAGTCCATTTTTTATTTTATTTTTGGATTTTTTTTTATTTTGATTTTTTATTTTTTATTTTTATTTTATTTTATTTTTTAATCTTTTTTTTTATTTATTTTTTTATATTTTTTATATTTTTTATATATTGATGAATTTTATTTTTTAATGTATAAATCAATAAAAAATTATATTTATAAAATTTATAAAAAAATTAAAAAAATAATAATATAAAATTAAATTAAATTTTTTTTAAAATGAATGACTCACCTAATAATGATATATTTAATAAAAACCTCTTTAATAACTTAAACAACAATTTAAATCACCCACATCAAAAAATATCAAAAATAAAAGTAGTAGTTCGTAAAAGACCAGCAAACCAAAGAGAACAAATTCAAAACGACATAGACATAATAGAAAAAAAGGGAAAAGACACAATAATAGTAAAAGAATTAAAAAACAAAGTAGATTTAACAAAATACATAGAAGAACATCATTTTACATTTGATGCAGCATACGATGAAAAATCAACAAATCAACAAATATATAATGAAATAGTAAAACCAATGATAAAAGCAGCATTTGAAAAAACAAAAATAACATGTTTTGCATATGGTCAAACAGGAAGTGGTAAAACATATACAATGATGGGTAATAATCATATTGAAAATGATAAAGGACCAAATGTCCCTGGTTTATATTTATTATCTGCTATTGATATGTTTAATTATCTTTCAATGGAAAAATATTCAAATTTAACTTTTTTTGTTTCTTTTTATGAAATTTATTGTAATAAATTATTTGATTTATTAAATAATAAAAATTTACTTCAAGCAAGAGAAGATGGAAAAGGAAATATTTGTATTGCTGGTTTAATAGAAAAAGAAATTAATAATTTAAATGAATTAATGAATATTATTGATTTTGGTTTAAATGGTAGAACTACAGGAATTACTGGAGCTAATTTAGATTCAAGTAGAAGTCATGCAATATTACAAATTGCGATAAGAACTAAAGATAATAATAGTAATTATGGTAAAATTTCTTTTATTGATTTAGCTGGTTCTGAAAGAGCAGTTGATACTATTGATACTAATAAACAAACTAAAATTGATGGTGCTGAAATTAATAAAAGTTTACTTGCTTTAAAAGAATGTATAAGAGCTTTAGATCAAGAAAAAAGACACAAACCATTTAGAGGAAGTAAATTAACTTTAGTATTAAGAGATTCTTTTATTGGGAATTGTTTAACTTTAATGATTGCTAATATTAGTCCTTGTTTATCTTGTTCTGAACATACTTTAAATACTTTAAGGTATGCTGATAGAGTTAAAGAATTAAGGAAACCTAAACATGAAAGAGATTTAACTCCTAATAAAAAAGATCCTAATGATGTTTTAGCTGATTTACTTATGATGCCTAGACAACATAATAAAGCTTTGAAATATACTGTTGAAATTAAAAAAAATGGTAATGTTTCTGCATCAAATTTTACTAATCATAATTATAATTATAATCATCTTAAAAATAATCAGAAAGATTATTATAATGAAGGGAATATTAATATTCAAAGACCTGCTAATGATATTATGAAAATTGATGATTTAATTAAAAATGAAAATATTCCTTTAAAAAAAGATTTAAAAAATTCAAATAATGGTTTTAGTGGAAATAATAGTTCTTCAAGGAAAAATAATTTAAAAAATAGACCATTTACATCAAATCAAAATAATAGAAATAATTATATTTCAAATAATAATATTAATTATCCAAGTAAATATAGTAATTATCAAAGAAAACCTATAAATAAAGATAATTCATTTGAAGAAAAACAAAATAAAGAATTAAATGCAGATGAATATATAAGTATATATAAAGATGTTAAAATAACATCAGATGAAGAATATCAACAATTATCAAATTTACATGAAGATTTAATAAATAATATTTTAACTGAAGAAGAATCATTTATTTCAAAGCATAAAAGTCATATTGATGATATGGTAGATTCATTAAAAAAAGTAAAAATAAAATTTTTTATATTTAAATTTAGGAAATGGAATATATTCATAAAGTTGATAAATTAGGAAGTGATATAAATTATTATACTTCATCATTAGATAAATTATTATTAGATGAAATTAATAGAATTCAAAAATTAAGAAATAAATTAACAAAATTTAGAATTATGTTAAAAGATGAAGATGCTTTAGAACAAAAATTTCAAAATGAAGAATATGATTTTGAAAATGATGATAGAAATGAAAATAATAATAAAAATCCAAATGGATTTAGTATTGAATTATTACCTGAAGATTTTTTACCTAAAAAAAAATAATAATAATATATATTTTTTTCCATTATTTTAATATGGGAAAAAAATATACTACTTTTATAAATTATTTCTTTATCTTTTCAAATTTATTTGAATTTATTTACATTAATGTTAAATAAAATAAATAAATTTAAAATATTCAAAAAAAAAAAGAAAAATTAATTTTCTTGATTATCTCTTAAGATGATAAATTTTTATCACTATAATCTTTTTCATTATTAATTTTTTTATTTTCTTTTTCATTATCATTAATATCATTTTCATTATTAAATAATTTTGATTGATTCGTAATATTTGATTTATTTATTTTCATAGTTGATATAAAATTATTTAAATTTTGACTTCTTATTAAATTATCATTTTGATTTATATTTCTTTGTTTTTTATGAATACCATTTAAATCAATTTTTCTATTTCTATATTTAAATGTAATTTGTTTTAATTCTTTATCTCTTTGTACTTTTAATAATTCAAAGTTTCTATCTAATTTTTCCCTTAAAACTTTTTTTTCATTTTCAAATTTTAATCCAAATGATTCTACTTTTTTTCTAATATTATCATTTCTTTCTTTATTATATTTTTCATTTTCTTCTAATTCTAATTTATCACATTTTTCTTTATAATAATTTGCTTCTTGATATCTTTCTTGTTTAACTAAATTTTTTTCAATTTGTTTTAAATTTAAATATTCTTTTGAATATTTAATAGATGGATAATTACTAGTTAATTCATTTATTAATTCTTCAAGTTTATTATTTTGATTTTGTACTAATTCTTCTTCTAATTTATTTCCATTTTCTATAAATGATAATAATTTATTATCCCACATATCTGAAACATTTTGATATTCTAAATTATAATTTTCTTCCAAATCTTCATTTTGTTTATTTTGAATTAAATTTAATGTTTGTGTTCTCATATTTTTATTTGATTTACGTAATTGGTCTATTTTTGATTTTATTTCATTTGCTTCTAAATATTTACCTTCTGATACTAATTTTTCTTTCTCTTGTAATAATTGCATTAAAATTAATTGATCTTCATTAAGTGTATTATTATTTTCATCCATTGAATGATTTTCACTTATTTGTTGAGACATTAAACAATTTTTTTATATAAAATAATAATTAATAATTATTTTATTATATTTCAAATTTTATTTCTACTTAAAAATTACCTCAATTTTATATAATCTATTTTATCAAAAATAATTTTTCTATAATATAACATTATATTTGTAAAAACCTTTAATATATTATTTATCATATATATTCATATTCAATTATTTTTAATTTTTCGATTTTTTTTACGTGATTCAAAAATATCTTTTTTCTTTCTTGGAGTTTTTTTCTTTTTACTTTTTTTTTTCTTAACAATATCATCATCATCATCATCAGTATCATCATCATTAACAAAATAATTCTTTTTACTTACTTTATTCTCTTTAGTGGAAGCTAAATTAAAACTAATATCATTATTACTATCACGTTCATAATCATTATCAAAAGAACTAATTTTATAAAAACTTTCAGAAGATTCTTCATTATTTTGATATTTTTTCTTATTTTTCTTTTTTTTTCCTTCAATTTCAACAACTTTTCCTTTAATTTCTCCATTTTCAAAATTAACTTCATAATAACGATTATTAACAAACAAAATTCCATTACCATTAGGATTTCCATTTCTAAAAGGACCAATATAAATTTTTCCATTAGCCCATTTAAATCTACCATTACCTTCTTTAACATTATTAATATAATCACCTTCATAAAATCCACCATCAGGCCAAGTATATTTTCCTTTACCATTCATTTTTCCATTTAAAAAATTACCAGTATAAATTTCTCCACTATTCCATTTATAAATACCATTTCCATTTATATTATTATCTATAAAATTACCTTCATATGTTTCATTTAATAATTTAAAATATAATTTACCATTTCCATTTTTTTGATCATTTTTATATTCTCCTTCATAAATATGATCAATACATTCTTCTTTACCAAAACCTGTTTTAATTCCTTTTTCAAAATTACCTTCAAATGAACATCCATTTAATAATATTTGTTTTCCTTCACCTTCTAATATACTATTTTCAAAATTACCTTCATAATATATTCCTTCTTTATCTATTAAATTTCCTTTTCCTGTAAAAATATTTTCAATAAAATTTCCATTGTATTTTATACCATTACTTAATGTTAAAATTCCTCTTCCATTTAAATTTTTATCTATATCACATTCTCCTATATAAAAAGCATTTAAGTTATTATAAGTTAATTTATATAATGTTGTAAAATAATTTTTTGAATTTGGATCTATTTCTTCTTTAATTAATAATAAATTTTTATATGAATCTTCATTGTGTATTATTCCTAATAATTCTTCTTGTTTTTTTAAATTTTCTGTTAAAAATTCATTATATATATTTTTTAATTGATTTAATGTTTCTAATTCTAAATTTTTTTTAATTTCAGGAAATAAATATTTTCTGTAAATAAATCCTTTATATAATTTTTGTATTTTATATATTCCTAAATATTTAATTGGTTCAAATGATTGTTTTATAACTACTGTTGATAATGCTTTTGATGAAAAAAAATGATTAGATGATTTAATTGAGTCTACGTTAAATTTTACTTTTTTATCTGCATTATTTAAATTATCTGGACTTAATTTTTTTTTCTCATCATCATTTCTTAATAATAAAAAGTTAGAACGTTTTTTTAAATTTTGCCCTGAATTTATTAATGAATCTTCAATATTACTTCCTCTAGATTCACTTTTTGATATACTTGAAAAATTTTTATAATTTACATATGATTTTAAATCTTTTAAATTTATTAATTCAGATGGATTTTCTTTTCTTTCAGATTCATCATCATCATTTGAATCTTTTTCCATTTCTTCATCTTTTTTATTATTTTTGCAACAATATAATGCTGAAGAAATTGGTATTCCCATTTTATACTTTGTTTTTTAATTTTTTAATTAAATTTATTATTATAATAAAAATTATTTTTAAATGATTAAATAAAAATAAAATTAAAAAATATATTATTTAAAAAAAATAAATTCTTCATATTCATATATTAATTTTTTTTCAATTTTAAAATTTAATTAAAAAATAAATGAAAACAAACATTTTCAAAATAAGATCAAAATTTCTTCATTTAGAAATATCTTCATTCCTCCAAAAAAAAACCTTATTAAAAATAATAAAATACTCCAATAAACTCCAAAAATACACAGATATAACATTAGAAGATTATGAAATCTATAGTTTAATACATCAAAAATCGAATAAAAATCCATCACTCCCAATAAAAATACCACTTGATGAAAAAGAAGAAGATGTTGCATTAAGAATGATAAAATCAATAATTGATTATACAAAAACAAAAATTTTAGATGGTGATCAAACAGAAATTAAAGTACCAACTCCAATTTATGGAATGATTCAATTAAAAGATGGTAGAATAATTGCAAGTACTGAACCAGAACTTTTAATAATTACTTATGATGAAAAAGAAAATCAATTTTTTATAACTGATAATATATTAACTAATACTACAGGTGCTGTTTTAAATTTAATTGAGTTAGATAATAATTTATTATTAACGTCTACTTTTGGAAAACAAATAAAAATTTTTAATTTAGATAATCCAAAAGAAGATGCAATTTTTGAAATAACTGGTACATGTCCTTTATTATTAAAAGATGGTTCAATTTGTTATATTTGGCAAGATAAAGAAATAAGAATAAATTCAAAAAGAAATGATATTGATTCAATCAAATTAAAAAAAAAAGAAAAAGATGATGAATTTGGAATAATTTCTTATTCTATTGAATTAAAAAATGGAAATATTCTTTTAAGTAGTTGGGATAAAACAATTAGTGAATATGATATTAAAAATAGAAGTTGTGTTAATATAATTAATACTAATATTGATTATATTGATTTTTTATGTGAATTAAAAGATGGAAGAATTGCATTTACTGCAATTGATAATGCTAGAATTTTTATTTTGAATAAAAAAGAAAAAGGAAAAACTGAAATTTTTACTTTAAATGGTCATAATAATTCTGTTATAAAACTTATTCAACTTGAAAATGAATTATTAATTTCTGCATCTTATGATGGAAAAATTAAATTTTGGGTTAAAGATGAATATGGTAATTTTTATTGTTCAATGACATTTCATATTAGTAATGATTATATTAGACAAATTATTTTATTAAAAGATAAAAGAATTTTATGTGCTTCTGATGATAAAACTTTAAAAGCTATTGGATTAAATAATAATATTGATAATATTACTATAGAACTTATACCTGAAGATAAGAAAAATGGTATTACAAAATCTTTTAAAATTACTGATAATAGGATTAAATAATTTATTATATTACTTTTTTTATATTTCTATTAATAAATTTTTTAAATTTATAATATTCTTTTTCTGTTTTTAACTTCCTCCGACAACAACTCCTCTTCCAGAAAAAGCTTTAAAACTATATACAGGTGAGTTATATCTATTTTCAAGTTCTTTTGATAAATTATTAGAACTATTTTCTAATAGAATTGCTTTCATTTCTTTATAAGTAAAAAAAACAATATAAATTGAAAATATATAAAATATAAAACTAATAATGCTAAAAATTAATATTTTTTGTTGAATTTCTTCATTATTTAATATATATCTTTGAATTATTATACCTAATGAAACAAATGATGTGATTACATTAAAGAGATTAAAAAATATATAAAAAACGGCATATAAGTAAAATCCAGTCATTATTGCTAAAATTAAAAATAATATATTAAAAAAATCAGTAAATGAAGGTGTTACTTCAATAACGTATATTTGAAGTATTATTAGAATAATATTTAATATTACAATTAATTTTAATACAATATACATTTTTTTTAATTTTTTATTTGGATGAATTACTTCTTGACAACAATCCATTTTTTTTCCTAATTATTATTAATATTTATAAAAAATAAATAAAAAATAATTTTAATTATTTAAAATTAATTATTTTCCAATTTAGATATATTTACTGATTAATGGGTATAACTCGAAGTTCAAAAACAAAAAGAAGATTAACAGGAGGAAGAATGCCAATTCATAGAAAGAAGAGAAAATATGAAATGGGGAGACAAGCAGCATTAACAAAATTAGGAGAAAAAAAAATAATTAATGTAAGAGGAAGAGGAGGAAATATAAAAAGAAGAGCATTAAAATTAAATGAAGGTAATTTTACATGGGTATCTGAGAAAATATCAAGAAAATGTAAAATAGTTGAAGTAGTATATAATGCAACTAATAATGAATTAGTAAGAACACAAACTTTAGTTAAACATTGTATTGTTACTATTGATCCAACGCCTTTTAAATATTATTGGTATATTCATTATGAAGAAAATAAAGTTACTAGATTACCTGAAATTAATGATCCTGAAAGAAAAAAAAAATTAGAAGATAAAAGAAATAAATTAAAAAAATCTCATGAACATAAAGAACAATTAGATAAATTAAATCATTTCTTTGATTTAATGAATAAAGGAAGATTATATGCTTGTATTACTTCAAGACCTGGTCAAGTTGGTAAAGCTGATGGTTATTTATTAGAAGGAAAAGAACTTGAATTTTATATTAAAAAATTAGAAAAGAAATAAATTAAATTAAAATAATTTTATTATTTAATTTATTTTTCTTAATATTTAATTATATTTTTATTTTTTTTAATTATAAAAAAATTCATTTTTATTCATTATATATATATTTATAATTACTATTTTAATAATTCTTTAAAACACAAATAATAAAAATATATTTACTATTTTTAATGAGGAATTATATTTTGAAACTCCTCAAAAGTTACCTTTTCCCTTTTAAAATTTTTAAAACCATTTCTAATAGCATTTTCATTCATAATTAAATTTAAAGCTTTTCCAGTTTCTAAAACAGTTTCAACAGTAACAACATCTTCATCTTCTTTTAAATAATTAAAAACAGTCCATAAACTATCTTTTAATTGAGGAAAAGACATTCCAGAAACCATTGCAGCTAAGAATTCAGTATAACTTACTTCATTATCTTTATGAAAATCTAATCCATTCCAAATTAAATTTAAATCACTTTGATTAATATTTATTCCAACTTGTTTAAAACAATATTCAATTTCTGGTTTAGTTAAAACTCCTGTATTTTCAATATCTAAAACATCAAATAAATCAATAAATGGTTTAATTTGTTTTTCAGTACTTAATTTTGCAATAAAAAAATATATTTCTTTTTGTAAAATTGGTTTATTTGCAAAATTTAATAAAGTATTATATGTCGTTTTATTTACTAAAGAACTTTCTTTCTGAACATAAAATTTTTTAAACCAAGGATGTTTAATGCATTCTTCAGAAGAAAGTCTTTTATTATAATCTTTAACTAATATTTTTGCAATTAAATCTTTAACTTCATCAGAATATTCAACTTCTTCTAAATTTTTAGTATTATAAGGATTTTTTTTAATATTATCTAATAAATTATTTTTATCTCCAGATGAATTAAAAGGAAATTTTCCAGTAAGCATTTGATACATAATAACACCAACAGACCAAACATCACTTTTTGGTACAGAAATACCATCAATTAATTCAGGTGACATATAATATGGAGTTCCTACACTTTTTGTATCTTTTACTGTTTGAGTTGCTAAACCAAAATCTATTATTCTTAATGTTGAATAATCTTTTTTATTACTAAATAATATATTTTCTGGTTTTATATCTCTATGGACTATATTTTTTGTATGTAAAAAAATTAACGTTTTGAATAATTTAAATATTATTTGAGACATGTCTTTTTCTTCTATTTTTGTATAATCTTTTAACGTTATTATTTTAAATAAATCATGTCCTTGTAAATATTCCATCATAATATGAAGATAAAAATCGTCTTCAAAAGTTCCAAAATATTTAACTACATTTGGATGATCTAATTTACTTAAAATATTAATTTCAGATTGAATTAATTCATATTGTGTTTTAGATATACCTTCTTTTTTTAAAGTTTTTATTGCATATAATAATTCGTTATTTGTTCTATCTCTATATAAACGAACTTTACCAAAAGCTCCTGTTCCTAAAACATATATTAATTCATAATTCTTTTTGACATCAGCTCCTGAATATATACTAACTTTTCTTTTTATTTTTTCTTGATCTTGAACATCTGAATTTGAACATCCCATTTTATTTTTATTATAAATTATTAAATATCTATTATCAAAAGAATAATTACTTTTTTTTAGAGAAAAAAAAAATGTTTAAAGATAATTATCTTAATGTATTAATATATATTTATAAATTATAAAGAATATTTAAAGATATAAATTTTCAATATATCAAACGTTATATATAAAATAATTTACAATATTATATATTATTTATTCATGAAAAATATTTTTTTAATTAAAAAAATATAAATTTTATTTTTTTTTATTTACATTAAATAATATATTTCACAATAATTATAACAGATTCTATTCTCGATAATATAATTTTATTCATTATTTTTAATTTCATTATTTCATAATTGTTGCATATTTTAAATTTTAAGTTTTTATATTTTGTTATTTTCTACAATTAAATCTCTTTTTAACAATAAATTTTAATTACAAAATAATATTTAATTAAACCATCATTTTCAAATTATTATATAGAAATTTTTTTTTCAATTTATTCAATATTTTTTATATAATATTATTAATTAAGATAAAAAATAAATTAAATTTGTTAATTTTTTTTCCATTATTTGATATATGTCAAATAGCATTATTACAAGTTTATTTTGGGTAAGAAAAAATTGGGCAAGATCAATTCCTTTAGAATATGAATCACTTAATAATATTCAAGATAACAAGCAAATAAAAAAAATATCAAAAATATCAAAAAAATTAAAAGAAGAAGGAAAATTAACAGGAAATGAGACAATAAAGGAAAGTACAAAAATAATAGAAGAAAATATGGATATAGATAATGATGAAAATGAAGAAAATATTCAAATGCCAATTTTTTGTGAAGATTTAAAAAATTATTATACTAAAGATGAAGATAATAATATTTCAGATAATAAAAATAATTTACCAGAATATTTCGATGATATAAGTGATGAAGAATTAGATGATTTTACCATTCATCCAAATGATTCTCTTTTAGTTTGTGGTACAGCACAAGATGATTTTTCAAATTTAGAAATTTATTTATATGATGAAAATAATTTAAATTTATTTGTACATCATGATATAGTTTTATCATCTTTTCCTTTATCTTTAGAATGGCTTCCTTTAAAAAATAATAATAAATGTAATTATGCTTTAGTTGGTTCATTTACTCCTGGAATTGAAATATGGAATTTGGATTTATTAGATGTATTAGAACCAGAAATTATATTAGGTAATTATAATGAGAAAAATAAAAATAATATAGACACTAATTTAATTCATACTGATGCAGTAATGTCATTATCTCTTAATCAAAAAAATCCAAATTTAATTGCTTCAAGTGGAGCTGATTCAAAAATTTTAATTTGGGATTTAAATTCTCCTCCTAATACTTCTAAAGTAAGTTATAATGAACATAAAGGAAAAGTTCAAAGTGTAAAATGGAATAAAATTGAAGATAATTTATTAGTTTCTGGTTCATTTGATAAAACAATAAGAATATTTGATATTAGAACTGGAAAATCTGTTTTTACTTATAATATACATAATGATATTGAATGTATTGATTGGTCATCAATTGATAATTATAAAATGTTATTTAGTTTTGAAGATGGTAGAATTCAATTATTTGATTTAAAAATGTTTAGTCCAATTTCAAATTTTGAAGGTCATAAAAAAGAAGCAACTTCAGTTTCTTTTTCTCCTCAACAAAAAAGTTTGTTTTGTTCTGTTGGAAGAGATGGAAGAGTTAAAATTTGGGATGATCAAAATATTATTAGTGATAATAATGGTAATTTAATTCCAAATTTAATTATAGAAAAATATATTAAAAAAAGTACTGGTGAATTATTTACTTGTAAATTTGCTGATGATTGTGATTATACTATTGCTGTTGGAGGAAGTAAAGGTGAATTGTTTATTTGGCAATTAGAAGAAAGTCCTATTTTTTGTTCTAAATATAATTTGAAATATGAAGAAGAAGTTATTCCTGAACATTTAAAAAATATTCCTCATAAAAAAAGAATTGCTTTTAAAAAACGAAAAAAAAAATAAATTTATTTTTTTTCAATTTTATTTTTAAAATAGTTAATTATTTTATATTTTTTATTTAAATTAAAAAAAAATATCTTGACATAGATATTTTGGTTTTTTTCATTTTTAAATTTATATTTTTTATAGCTCTTATAATTAAATAATATAGTATTAAATAAAATATTATAATATCATTTATTACTTTTCTACTTTTATTAAAAAGATTGTCATATTTTTTTACATAAATTTTTATTTTACTCTTAACTATTTTGCTATAATATATATATTGAATTTTATAAAATATTACAATTTAATTTAGATACATTTAAGAGATAGAGTAAATAAAAATGAACAACAATGATGATAATCAAAATAATAATTCTACAAAATATACAACAATTATTCAAGAGAAAGATGTTGGAAATAAAGTCCAAGATCAACAAAAAAATAAATCTGATAAATTATTCACAAATAATGATGAAAAAAATCAGAGTAATGAAAAAAAAAATAATGAAATGTCTAATTCTTTTCCTATAAATACTAATAAAAATGATAATGAAAGTAATGAAAATAAAACAAAAGAAAACCAAAATTCCCAAAAGAATGATATAAATCCTAAAGAAATTTATGACTTGGTGATAGATATTAATGCAATGAAATCATTGTTAGACTTAGGATGGGAAGAAGAATTTTCAACTAAAGGAAGAAAAAGATATGATGAAAAGAAAGATAAGCCAAGTGTTGTTGTATCAGTTATTGGAAATCAAAATAAAGGTAAATCATGGATACTTG
>JAEEGK010015556.1_pt1 | contig 16843 bp, 9 predicted proteins | sample 8958771 | NCBI WGS metagenome assembly JAEEGK01 (sample SAMN16246547, study PRJNA631951) | gut metagenome | biome: gut microbiome; feature: rumen; material: SC-attached | host: Bos | place: Iran: Karaj | collected 2018-10 | reverse complement strand
CCATCTACGCATGCGAACGTAACTTCGCCACCAACGGTAAGTCTGCAGGCTCCGCACATACCTGTTCCATCAACCATGATAGGATTCATGCTGACGATTGTAGGAATTCCCAGCTCTTTTGTAAGCTTGCAAACGAATTTCATCATGATCATAGGTCCGATAGCTACGCAGTGATCATACTTGTGTCCTTCATTCCAGAGATCCTGAAGAGCTACTGTAACCATACCGCTTCTGCCATATGATCCGTCATCTGTTGTGATGTGGAGGTTACATACCTCTTTGAATCTGTCCTCAAGGATAACCAGATCCTTGTTCTTAGCACCGATGATAACATCGCACTCTACACCGTGCTCCTTGAGCCATTTAGCCTGAGGATATACAGGAGCTGTTCCAACACCACCTGCGATAAACACGATCTTTTTCTTCTTGAGTTCCTCGATATCCTCCTCAACCAGGTCAGAAGGCTTACCAAGTGGTCCAACGACATCTGCAAGCTCATCCCCAGCCTTGAGTTTGCTGAGCTTGTAGGTCTCTGCACCGATTGCCTGGACAACGATCTCCACTGTCCCCTTTTCCCTGTCATAGTCGCAGATTGTCAGCGGGATTCTCTCTCCATCCTCATTGACGCGGATGATGAGGAACTGTCCCGGCAGACAAGAGCCGGCTACACGCGGAGCCTCAACAATCATCTGGAAAATGTTTGTTGTCAGCTCACGGGCTTCCAAAATTTTGAACATAAAAAATCTCCTCCTATCTGTTTGATATGGTTATCAATGTGTATTTACCACTGGAATCGTAACCTAAGCGGTTGACCGTTCCGTCGTGGGTATTCACTGCATACATAAGTCCTGTGGGTGCGGTGGTTCCATCGTTCATCACGTGGTTCTCAACTACTACGTAATATTCACCGGCGCCCTCGATCTCAATTATCGAGTTGTATATATATTCGTTATGTCCTTCTATGCCTCGCACGCTTCCTGCGTTATCAAGAAGGATATCAAGTCTTACCAGAGTGCTTACAAGGCTGTTTACCGCCTGCTCAGGCGAAACAAGTCTTGAGTAAACCAGGTGGTAGCTCCTTTCCACTATCTCACTGCAATTTCCGTCATTGTCATAGCAGATGAACTTAAAGTGTGAAGTACCAACCGGCATGGTTATAGGCGAAATGTACTGCTTGGATTCCATGGTAGGATCGCTGCCATCAGTGGTATAGAAAATGGTCTGATCAGCCATTGCAACGGCCACGATCATGGTGTTCTGATTGTATTCGCCGCTGGGCTCCATGATCTCAGGCGGAGCAGGTGCTCCCTTCTCAATTACATACTCATACTCAGCCACAGCACTGCAGATTCCATACTCGTTAACGGAAACTGCTTTTATATTATATACGCCTTCGTTCTCCAAAACTATCTCAGATTCGTACTTTATACTGTTGGCGTCGGGAACCCCGTCATTAACGGTATAATATATGGCATTGCCTGAGCCGTCAACCATTTTTAGCGAAACATTTACAATATCGTAATTTCCACCAATCGGAGACATGGATGGCATGTTGGGAACATACTTTGATCGCATGTCGCTTACCATCTCTGAATTGCTGCTCTCAAGAAGCTCTGCAACCTTGTCATACTGGCCATTTTGCTTGTAAATGGATATCATGCTCTCATAGGCTGTTCTGACCTTATCCTCCGGAAAAAGACCTGACTCCACGATAAGCATCAGTGCATCAACCGCACCCTGTGGATCCCCGTTCTCCAGATAGTAATCAGACATTCTGAAGATGATATCTGAGTTGTCAGGATGCTCTCTATTGCCTTCCTTGAGCTGACTGATGGCAGTATCAAGATCACCTGAAGATCTGGAGCTCTCTGCAAGATGCAGGTAGTAGATGGAGGTCTTGTTCTGGTACATCATAAATGCCCAGATTCCCACACCTACAGCAATAGTCAGAACAAGTGCAAGAGCAATCACCATCCACTTCTCCTGGATAGCCTTGGCAATGGCCTTGTTCCTGGCTCTTCGCTCCTTCTTAAGGCGCTCTTCCCTATTAAGTTCCTCCGCCACACCCGAAAGTGTGGCGTTTATCTCATTTTCTACCTCTGGATCAAAATCCGGGACAATGTTGATCTCCGCACCGCAGTGATCGCAGTACATGTGGTCATCCGGGATTTCCAGTCCGCAATTAGGACACTTCATCTATTCACCACGTTGTGTTTTAGGATTTATGCCTTGTGCATAAGGGCTGCTTCATAGCAGTTGTTCATAAGCATTGCGATAGTCATTGGTCCGACTCCGCCAGGAACAGGTGTGATGGCCTTTGCTATAGGTGCAACCTCATCGTATTTAACGTCTCCGCAGAGTTTTCCGTCTGCATTTCTGTTGATACCGACATCAATGACAACTGCTCCCTCTTTTACGTGATCTTTGGTGATTACGCCTGCCTTGCCAACTGCTGCGATTATTATGTCAGCTCTTTTGCATACACTCTCAAGGTCTTTGGTGCGGGAATGAGCTACGGTTACAGTGGCATTTTCCCTTAGCATCAAAAGAGACATTGGCTTACCTACAATGTTGGATCTGCCGATGATCACGCACTCCTTGCCGGAGATGTCGTAGTCGGGAAGAGCTCTTTTGATAAGCTGAATGACACCTGCGGGTGTGCAGGATACAAAGCCCTTATCTCCCACTACCAGGGCGCCCACGTTCATCGGGTGGAAGCCGTCTACGTCTTTGCCGGGATCGATGGCATTGATGACGGTCTTCTCGTCGATGTGCTTTGGCAGCGGCATCTGAACAAGAATGCCATCCACGTCGCTCCTGTTATTGAGTTCGTCTATGAGCTCAAGAAGCTTTTCCTGGGTGGTGTCGGCGGGCAATTCGTAGGATAAGGAGTTGTAGCCGATGTATTCGCAGGCTTTTTTCTTGTTGCGGACATAGACCTGTGATGCGGGGTCTTCGCCCACGAGGATAACTGCTAAGGTTACTGTGATGCCCTTGTCTTTGAGGGCCGCGGTCTTTTCTCGCAGTTCGTCTTTTATTTGCTGGGAAATCATTTTTCCGTCGATTAGTTGCATATTGTTCTCCTAGATGAAATTTACTCCGCGATAAATACAAAGTCACACCTGGATTCATACAAGCATGAACCATTCATGACCTTGAATCCCTATATCGCTCAGAAGAGCCCAGTAATCTTACCCTCTTTATCTACATCGATGTCAAAGGCTGCTGGTCTCTTAGGAAGTCCGGGCATGGTTACGATTGCTCCGGTGAGGGCTACTACAAAGCCGGCTCCGGCTGATACGTAAGCTTCGCGAACTGTGATGTTGTAATCTCTTGGTCTTCCCAGCATGTTAGGATCGTCGGAAAGTGAGTACTGAGTCTTGGCCATGCAGACAGGAAGCTTTCCAAAGCCCATCTCTTCGATCTTGGCAAGCTGCTTGGCTGCTGCAGGAAGGATGTTTACTCCGTCTGCGCCGTAGATCTCTGTGGCAACCTTTGTGATCTTGTCTGTAAGTGAAAGGTCATCTGTATAAATAGGTGCATAATTTGAAGGCTTGTTCTCAATAGTTGCGATTACTTCCTTTGCAAGGGCCTCTCCGCCTTCGCCGCCCTTTGCCCAAACCTCTGAAAGGGCAAATTTGCAGCCTCTCTCCTCGCAGAACTGCTTAACATATGCCATCTCGGCATCTGTATCTGTAAGGAATGCGTTGAGAGTAACAACTACAGGAACGCCGTATTTCTGAATGTTTTCGATGTGCTTCTCAAGATTTACGATACCCTTCTTGAGAGCTTCAAGATTCTCTTCGCCCAGATCCTTCTTGGCAACGCCGCCGTTGTATTTAAGAGCTCTGATGGTTGCAACAAGTACAACAGCATCAGGCTTAAGACCTGCGATCCTGCACTTGATGTCAAGGAACTTCTCTGCTCCAAGATCAGCGCCGAAGCCTGCCTCAGTAACAGTGTAATCTGAAATTCTAAGAGCAGTCCTGGTTGCTCTTACAGAGTTACATCCGTGAGCGATATTAGCGAAAGGTCCACCATGAACAATTACAGGTGTATGCTCAAGAGTCTGAACCAGATTGGGCTTGATGGCATCCTTTAAAAGAGCTGCCATTGAACCTACAGCATTGAGATCCTTGGCAGTTACAGGCTCTCCGTCCCTTGTGTAAGCTACGATGATCCTGGAGAGTCTCTCCTTGAGGTCATCCATGTCGCTGGCAAGGCAAAGAATAGCCATGATCTCTGATGCTACGGTAATTACGAAGTGATCCTCTCTCGGAACGCCGTCTGCCTTGGCGCCAAGTCCTACCACTATATTCCTGAGGGCTCTGTCGTTCATGTCCTCAGCTCTTTTCCAAATAATCTGACGAGTATCTATTCCAAGTTCGTTGCCCTGCTGGATGTGGTTATCAAGAAGGGCTGCAAGAAGGTTGTTAGCTGAAGTGATGGCATGGAAATCACCGGTGAAATGAAGGTTAAGATCCTCCATAGGCACAACCTGGGCGTATCCCCCGCCAGCTGCTCCACCTTTGATGCCAAAGCATGGTCCAAGAGACGGCTCACGAAGTGCTATAACCGTCTTGTAGCCCAGCCTGTTAAGGGCATCTCCAAGGCCAACGCTTGTAGTTGTTTTGCCCTCTCCTGCGGGAGTCGGGTTGATTGCAGTTACAAGTATGAGTTTGCCTGGTTTGTTGTCCTGAACTTTGCGAAGATAATCCTCTGTGAGCTTGGCCTTGTACTTGCCATAGTACTCCAGATCATCCTCGACGATGCCCAGTTTGTCGGCAACCTCTCTGATGTGAAGCATTTTTGCTTCCTGTGCGATTTCGATGTCACTCTTTACAGCCATGAAAAACCTCCTTTAAAACATTTACTCCTCTGCGTTTACATAAGCGTCAAATTCTTGCTTTGACATAAGTACTTTGCGGGGCTTGGTTCCCTCTTCATCGCCTACAACACCGGCCTCAGCCAGCTGATCCATGATCCTGGCCGCTCTGTTAAAGCCGATCTTGAATACACGCTGCAGCATACCGATTGAAGCTTTGTCTTTTTCTATGATAATGTTCCCTGCCTGAACAAAGTACTCGTCTCTATCTGAACCGCCATCGCCGGGCATTCCGCCACCGCCGCCTGGCATGTTCTGGAGATTATTTATCTGCTGTTCTATTTCTTCACTATGTGATGTGTCAATTCCCTGACCTCTTAAGAAGTCAGTAACCTGCTGAACCTCTTTGTCTGATACGAAGGCGCCCTGTACTCTCGCAGGCTTTGTATAGCCCTGAGGGTAAAAGAGCATGTCGCCCTTACCAAGGAGCTTCTCGGCTCCGGTGATGTCGAGGATTGTTCTGGAGTCAACACCGCTGGATACCGCGAAGGCGATACGGCTGGGCATGTTGGCCTTGATAAGTCCTGTGATGACGTCAACGGAAGGTCTCTGAGTTGCGATGATAAGATGAATACCCGCAGCTCTTGCCAGCTGGGTCAGTCTGCAGATCGCATCCTCAACCTCGTTGGCTGAAACCATCATAAGGTCTGCAAGCTCGTCAACAATGACAACGATCTGAGGAAGAACGGTCATCTCAGGGTCGTTGCTGTCGGCTGCAAGCTTGTTGTAGCCCTTTAGGTCTCTTACTCCTGTATCAGCAAATTTCTTGTATCTGTTGGTCATTTCGGCAACGGCCCAGTTCAGGGCTGCTGCTGCTTTCTTAGGATCTGTTACAACCGGTATCATCAGGTGAGGAATGCCGTTGTAAACAGAGAGCTCAACGATTTTGGGGTCGATCATGATCATCTGAACTTCTTCAGGCTTGGCCTTGTAGATCAGAGACATGATGATGGTGTTGATACATACGGATTTACCGGAGCCTGTGGCACCTGCGATAAGGAGGTGAGGCATCTTGGCAATGTCGGTAACTACCGTCTGGCCCGCGATGTCTTTTCCCACTGCGAAAGCAAGTTTGGAGGAGAAGTTCTTGTACTCCTGGGATTCGAAAAGATCTCTGAGAGCAACTGCCTGATTCTCCTTGTTGGGCACTTCGATACCTACTGCTGCTTTGCCCGGGATGGGCGCTTCTATTCTGATGTCGCTGGCAGCAAGGTTCATCTTGATATCGTCTGCCAGGCCAACTATCTTGTTTACACGAACACCGGCCTCGGGCTGAAGCTCGAATCTGGTAACCGCAGGACCCTGGCTGATATCTGTAACAGTTACGTTGACGCCAAAAGTTCTGAGGGTCTCCTGGAGCTTAACAGCGGTCTCTTTAAGAGCTCTTGCTGAATCGGTGTTTTTGTTCTTGGTTCCGCGCTCCAGAAGGTCTAAAGGCGGGAATACGTACTTTTTATGTATAGCTTTCTTGTGCTTCTCGATCTCTTTTTCCATGCCGGGACTGGTGGTGCGAGGACCGGGACCTAAATCAACGGATGAAGGCTTGGAGCTGTTGATGCGGTTGTCTGCCCCTTCGCTTCTGGAAATATGGTCCTGAGCGTGGATCACATAGTCGCCGTTCATGCCGTTTCCAAGGTGCTCGGCGTGCACAGGAACGTCGGGAAGAAGGTCTTCCTCTGAGTCAAACTCGGCTGTTGCTCTTGCCACGAGCTTTTTCGGAGGCTGTGGCGCAGGTTCTTCCTCCGGTAGTTCTTTTTCGAAAAGCTCTTTGTCCAAAAGCTCTTTTTCCAAAGATTCTTTCTCAATGGTCTCCACTGATGCGGCGCGGATCTCCTCAATGGCCTTCTCGCCCTCTTCTATAGGATTGTCATAGCCCATGCCATGGATGCGGGGCTCGGTGCGCATAACCCGCTGTCCGTCGGGCTCGACGTCTGTCTCGATCTCGTGAGGTTCCTTCTTGAGGATGATCTCGTGGATGTCGTCGTGGAACTCGTCCTCATCGGGTATGAAGAGGTTCTCGGATTTCTTCTCTTTATCGTTGTGGAGCTTGATGTCACCGAGGTCGTCGGGATCCTCTTCCGGTTTGGCGAGGTCGGTGTCAAGCATTACGCCGCTGACTTTTTTCTCCATGCGGAGGATCTTCTCGTCTTCTTTTTGCTCAATTGCAAGGCGCTTACTCTCTTCGATCTCAGCGCGGCGCTGCTCCATTTTCTCGCGGCGTTTCTCGGCGTAATCGCGGTAGTTGTCAGCTTCCTGGCGGGTTCTGTCGATGAGCTTTCTGCCGCCCTTCTTGATGCCGCCAACGAATGAATGCTGGGTGAACACTATGATAGCCGCAATGCCTATGAGCAGGATCAAAAGAGCTGTTCCCGCCATTGAAAGGTATTTATAGCTAAGGTATGCCAGCGTTCCGGCGAAGACTCCGCCGCCGTTCCTATTGGTGCTGGCTTGCATGTAAATCTCTTTTATATCATAGGAAGTAAAGGATTGTGGTCTGCCGGTGATAAGGTCCGCCAGAACGCCCACAACAAGGAACAAGACCACACCTGAGATGATCTTGCGAATTGAAGCACTCGACCCGAAATTGGCCACCCCGATGACTACTGCCGAAAGAGCTACCAGTGGTGCTATGAAGGCTGTGATTCCGAACAGCCCAAATAAGACACTGCTGAGGGCATTTCCGAAAGCCCCGCAGATGCCGAAATTACAAAGAAAAAGAAATACAGTGATAGCCACTACTACAATGACTGTAAGCTCGCTCTTTAAGGAATAGTCAAGTTCCTCTTCCTGTACTCTCCTCCTGGCTTTTGATGCACTATTAGACCTGGAAGATCTTCCTGATGAAGATTTCCTGGTTCCATTTCCCCGTTTACTTGTTGCCATTTCTTTCCCGTCACAAAACTTTTCTTTTTTAATCAAACTCTAGATAGTATATCATTTTTAAGTCCTTTATGCTATACTTACTACTGATTTAAGATTTGACTCGATTAATGTGAAGGAGAACATAATGGAATTTACTCAGGAATTAGAAACCGGCACTTTTAGGATGATCAGCAATACAGAATCTTCTCTTAAGATCAGGGAGGTTGCTGAGAAATGCCGTCTTGTTAAGACTGACAACGGCGTCAAGGTTGAGCTTGCCTATACAGGCCCCAACGCCAGCAAATATATGCAGTATGTGGAGAAGCACAAAGAGGAGCTCACCAAGTACCTCATGAATCCTGATGAGGCTGATCTCTTTGAGTGGATGGAATTATCTCACCAGACTCCTACTACCCTTAAAAAGCACGAGAAGGAACAACTCATCCTTTACGTTAACTTTGATCCCGAGACCCGCATGGTCATGACAGGTATTTCAGACGACAATGTAACCATGAAGCTGGGGGCTCCTCTTATGGAGATCAATGTAGACCAGCTCACCCGTGATCAGTTCAAGCTCAAGATCTTCAATATGCTGCTTCTTGCAGATGAGATCTCTGTTCTTATGGGCAACATCGATCTTCGCAAGATGGCTAACATTCAGATTGTTAAGACTTATCTGACTGAGATCTATGATAAGTATCATGAGAATGTTTGATGTGAATTAGTTAGAAATAGTAATACCTCCAGGCTGTATGCCTGGAGGTATTTTTTAGTTTCCTTATGTTTGTTTAGTTTTCTTATTGGTCTTCTCTTCTCTTCTTGAGTGATAACAGTAAGCTAAGTGCTGCGGCGGATGCGCCCATCATGATCAGTGATGATACTAATGGGTCGTGCGCCATGTCACCAGTTCTCGCTCTTCTTGCTCCGAGAACTGCAGGGCCGCCAGGAGCTCTTCTTGCACCAAGAACCTGAGCAACATCTCCTGCGAGAGGAGTTGCATCATCAATAATGATGGTTGTTGTAGTTGTTGTAGGTGTTGTTGGTGTTGAAGGCGGTGTAACTGGTGTATCTGGTGTTACCGGTGGTGTTGGAGGTACTACAGGAGGAGTAGGTGGTGTAGGCGGTGTCTCAGGTGGAAGTTCAACTACTGTTGTCTCAGTCCATGGATCGCTTACACTTTCTCTTGAATACCTGCTGATCTGAATACCAAATGTCCTGTCTAAGGATGTTGCAGTCTTTGAATACTCAGTCTTCTCCATAGAAGCTTTCTGAGTTTCAACCTCAACCGTACGCTCTGCAACAAGTCGTTGTTTCTTGGCAAGCTTGTCTGCAGTCACCACATATTTATTAGCCAGTTCATCAGCGGTCACTTCGTACTTGTTTGACAATACGTCAGCGGTCACTTTATACTCGTCTGATAATACGTCAGCTGTAACTTGATACTCGTCTGATAATATATTCGCAGTAACCTCAAAGTATTTGGCTACTTCATCAGCGGTAAGGGCCTTAAGAGTTGCATCTTTGCTGACCGTAAGTTTATAGTTTTCCCTCGATCCGGAAACCGTATAGACTTCTTTTTCACCGGAAATGCTGTAAGTGGTGGTTTCCTTATCACCAGTTATAGAATATATCTTTTCCTCGCTATTTGTTACTTTCTGTGAATCTACAAGATAGCCTTTGTAGCCATATTCATATATATGGCCTTCTACCGGAGTATTTGTGTTGTCAATACTTTGGCAAACGATCGTACCACAATGCTGTCCCTGTCCAACAAAAGATACAGTTGCATTAAGGGCTAGAATATTACCAACATTAGTCACGTTTTGTATTTTTACATTTTTAGCAGCAGTAACAAAAGTTACATTCGGAAGATAATCACCTTCATACCCCCCATTACTTGTACTGATCTGCTGAAAACTAGTTTTATTTGATATAACAGGCACTAAAACCGTATCATAATCGCTATATAGAACAATTGTAACCTTTTTATCAGTGGCAACATATACTGTCCCGTCATACTTCCATGTATCAACGGTAACGAATTTGTCTGGTGTTGCATCAATATAGTAAATTCCACCGTCATCAATTGTCGTTACATGATATTTCCAATAGGCCTGTTCATCCTGTATAAACCATTTTCTATCGTTCTGAGATGTTTTTTCTTCTTGTAGAGCTTCTTTGGCCTTATCTTTGAAAGCATTGAAGTCTACTGTATAGTCTACATTAGTAAACTTGCCGTCATCAGTATAATAAAAGTTTTCAGATCCGTGCTCTGACCCTACAAAAACAGCTCCTTCCTGATGTTGACTTACATCGTGTTTTAGATTTCCTGTCATAGCCAATATTGTATAACGTTCGATGGTTTGATCTTGATTTTGCCCTAACTTTACCTTGTAATAAGTTCTGGTGCCATCTTCATTATCTTCCCAATACTGCATTACGCCATCAATTTCAGCATAGTTTTCAAGACTAATAATTCTGTTATATTCAGACTCTGTTGTAACAGAGAATCCATCAAATGCAGAGATAATGGTTTGACCAGAGCTGGTATTACCGCATTCTGTAAAGTTTACATTTTTGTATTCTTTCTCTAATTCGGTTCTTCTTAATTCTTTTTCGCTCTCTGTACACGTTCCTAGATTGATTCCCTCTTCCTTAGTAGTAGTACTTTTAGGAGCCTGCTGGTCAGTAAAACCATTATCACGAAGATATGCCAATCTTTGAGTTGCTGTTGCCTGATCGTTATAGGTTGCATTAACAGATACTTTGTAAGAACCATCTGACTGTTCTGCTAAAGTAACTTCGCTCTCTTCAAAGCCCTTTTTCTTAAGATCAGCTAAAATTTCCTCTGCCTCTTTTTTTGAATCAGCATTTCTGCTGATAGTATACTCATCATTTTCTAGCGCTGTAATTGCTTCACTCCAGGCAGTGGCATTGTAAAATATCTCCTGTCCCTGATATGGAGTCGGATCACCCGTTTCCCACGTAACAGAATATCCAAGTTTTTCGAGGGCATCAAGTGTAGCCAGCTTAGTCGTTTCCTTAGTATGTAAGGTCTGTTGTACAACAACGGTGTACGTTATATCATCCCCTTCACCGCTTGTTTTAATCGTTATTTCGTTTTCGCTAAAGCCTTTATCTCTGAGTTCTGCTTTTACTCTGTCGATCTCTGTTTTAGATGCTACAGTATCAGTCGCGATTTTTATATTTATATAGCGATTCTTGTCAAGTGCATCGGCTTCTCTTTGTGCATCAGAAGCTTTCAGGCCTTTTTTGTCAATAGAATTCTCAATTTTATATGTCTTTTCGCTTATTTCATAATCAGCATCTTTATGCTTTCCATCATTGTTTAGCTCAGAAACACGATTTTTTGCGCCGTCCTCGCTCTTATAGTACTCTTTATCAATTTGTCCACTTACATATGTCTCTCCACTTCTATCATATGTAGCATTCTTATGCTTTCCATCACTATTAAGCGCATCAGCTCGTGCTTTAGCATCGGCCTCGCTCTTATAGTGCTCTTCTTTCAGTTGTCCGCTGACATATGTCTCTCCGCTTTTATCATACGTAGCATTCTGATGCTTTCCATCACTATTAAGCGCATCAGCTCGTGCTTTGGCATCGGCTTCGCTCTTATAGTGCTCTTCTTTCAATTGTCCGCTGACATATGTCTCCCCGCTTACACCATATGTAGCATTTTGGTGCTTTCCATCACTATTAAGCGCATCAGCTCGTGCTTTTGCATCGGCCTCGCTCTCATAGTACTCTTTATCAATTTGTCCGCTTACATATGTCTCACCACTCTTTTCTGCCTTGGCATTTGCATGCTTGCCATCATTATTGAGCTCGTTAGCGCGATTCTCGGCTTCTGTCTGTGTTTTATATGTTTCTGGTTCAATTGTTCCATTTACGTATGTTCCGGTTCCATCTACCAGTCTGATGTTCTTGTAACCGATTGATTCGAGTCTTTCTCTCTCTGCGATCAGCTCAGGATCGTTTACGTTATCATATTCAATCAGTCCATTATACTCTTCAACTACAGATTCTGTCTTAATATTCTGTGCAACACTAAGAAGCTTATCTTTAAGCTCCGAATCTGCAACCATGCGAGTATTGCCGTTGGCGTCAACGTAAATAATTGTTATGGCGCCATCATTGTTTACTATTGAAAAATCTGTTTTAGCCCCTAAACTATCCAGCTCTAATGAACCGAGCTCTTCTCCACTGATTTCCTGTCCGTTAATATAAAATGTTGATGACTGTTGCACTACATTTTCCTTAGCAGAATCAACAATGATATTTGTCAGACCTTCTGAAAGGTTTGCTTCTTCACCATTTATGGATACAGTTGACTGACCATTTGTTGTCTCAACTGTGATAACTGTGCCATCACTGACATTTGCCAGTTCTGCGGCCTGCTGATCGTTTAATGCGATAGGATCCTGTCCCGGAACGGCATTGTCGATATAAGTATCCTGTGTTACCTGGTCAACATTGATACCCTGCTGATCTGTGTTGTACTGAGACTGTTCATCAACCTGATTTACGATCTCATTTGCGAGCTCTTCATCTGAAGTAACAATGTTTGTAACGGAATTTGTCTCTACTGTAGTAACGTCCTCTACATATTCACCTGTTGTGGTGGTAGTTTGGGTTGTAGTTACTGTTCCGTCATCGTTTACAGTCTGTGTTGTTTCTGTAGTTGTAGTTGCGTTCTCTGTATCTTTAGTTAATGTTTCAGGATTGGTTACTGTTGTTTCAACCACAGTTTCATCAGTTGTTGCAACGGCATTATCTGTTACTTCAACATAAGTATTCTCTGTAGTTTTTGTAGCTACCGATGTGCTCTCATCAATAGTTTCTGTTGTTTTTGAGTTACCCGGCTGCTCAGGAACAGAAATAAGCTCAGATGCTTCCTGCTGTGTCTCAGCTGCGTTCTGAGCGTTTTCGCCTATCTCATGTCCGTTAGAAACACCCGAATTTCCGCCTTCATCCTGTCCGGAAACGTCGGCTGCATCTGCAGTTACGCCGTTTGACAAGAAGACGAAAGTACCGGTCATCAAGCAGAATATACCTTCACGAATGCCCTTGGGTATATTACTATTGATCTTCATTGTTACCTCCTTTTCTAACACTCTTAGTGCCTGAAACATTAATAAATTGTTCGTTCTATTTGCATTATATAAAAGAGGCAATCATACAATTCATCATAAAATACAAAAATAACTGGATTTTATGATTTCTTAATTATCTTTTAATGCAATTTATATTTTGTTTATTTTCTTATCAGTCAATTATCGATAAACCATAATTTTGCCCAATAAAAAACCAGGGTTAATCAGCATTTCACTGACTAATCCTGGTCCGTATATGAGGGTTCATCAACAATCATTTATGGCACTTTTGCCTTCTAACATTCTTTTCAAACATTTCTTTAGGAAGAACTTCCTTGTAAAAAGACTCATAGAGCTCCCACAACGCATCGACATCATTGCAGCTGCCCTCTCCCATTCTAAGTACTCTGAATGGTACGCCAAAGGTCTTTACCCTTAGCCCGGTATCTGAGCAGCCATTCCTCATATAGAATGAAAGTCGCCTGAATTGCAGCTCCTCCTGGTCCTCATCATCTGCATAATCGGGATTTTCAACTTCGACGGTGATATTGTCAGCATTTTTGAGGTAATCTGCCAGAAGTTTTATCATTATGCTGCCAGCGCCTTCATTTCTTTTGTCAGGATAAATAGCAAAATAGTCAACAAGATAATCGCTGTTCTTCTTCACCAAAAAAACATATCCGATCATGTTATCCCCATCAAAAAGCCCAAGGCATTCATACCTTCCCAAATCTATTGCATCAGTGATAACTCCAAGAGGCTTGAGCTCATCTTTGGGAAAATCTATGACCATTCTTTCTTTATATATAGACTCAACAATTGACTTACCAATGTGTTCCAGTTTCATTTACTACTCTCCCTCATTTTCAGTCTTTAAACGTAGCAATATATGTCGTTATTGAATAGCCTTTTTCTGTTGCCGAAAAAGCCTTCCCGGATATGGTGATATCGTCAGCGTCAGTTACATTGTTCCAGTTCTCGCCATTTTCCATGTCGCCGCTTGTTCTTATCGCAGTTATATCAGCAATATCCTTTCCAAAATCACTGAGATCAAAGCCCCAAACCGCATCATTCTGCTCTGGATTCATCGCAACGATGACAACCTTACCTTCTTTTGGATCATAGGCAGCCAGAGTATTCTCTCCGGATTTAATAATACAGTATCCCGGACGAATATACCTCGTAAACTGGCCAAAGCCATAGTATTTCTTGCCCAGCAACAGCTCTTTTGCATCATGATCTGCTATTGCAATCCCCCAGAAGGGCTCGCCCTCAGTAAGAATCCTGTCAGCCTCCTGCCTTCTCAGAGTATCAAACTCATTCTCTGAATCAATGTGCATATCCGCAGCGTTCCACATGATCCAGGCAGATGGGAACATTCCGTTTACGTCCGTCATTATCGCATCAGCAAAACCAAGAGCCGCTTCCATTGCTCCAGACTCTTCTCCCAACGAATACGTTCCGTCAACTTCGCTCATCCACAGGTTTTTCTGAGCCCCAAGCGCGGTCTCCTTTAGATCTTTTCGCTTATTCCCCTGATATGAGTGGGTATCAATCCTGGAAATGACTCCCTTCGCCTCATCTGATAATTTGGCAAAAGAGCTTTTGGCCGTATTTATACTGGTCTCATCAGTTCCACATATTACAGCATCAATTCCCTTATTCTTAAGCTCATCATTCAATGCCACCAGTACATTCGATTGCGACTTGCCCGGGCTGAAATGACACCCCTCCTGCTTCTCACTAAAGGCTGACCAGTAGTTTGTCGCAGGCTCATTCATAGGGCTGACACTCTCAAACTCAACTATACCGCTCCCAGCAAGATGCTCCATTACATCTGCCATATAGCACGCAAATGCCTTATAGGAGTCTTCACGCAAGTTGTCAGTTGCCGCCTTCTTATTACCTGAGCTGCATCCACTAACCGTCATAAAATATGGAGGGGAATTTGAAAAAGCCTCGGCGATGAAATCATCTCCTGCACTACTCATGGCTGCTTTAAGGACATTCAACTGTCTTTCATCCACCTCCCAGTCATAGTTCCAGGCATAGCCACACTCAAAATCCGCTCTCTCAAAGTTCTGTTCATAATAATCCTTTGTATTGGCAGACAGATCGATTTTCGTTACATCCGTCGCATATCCGGGAACAATGGAATCAGATCTCTTTATGTGAGCTTCATGCAGGAAATCACTCGGCTCTTCTATCTCCGACAACTCCTGATCCGTTACGTTATCTCCGCCTCCAATGTTGTATCTTCCAATATTAAGCCCAAGCCCTGTTTCCTTATCAAAGAATGCCTCGGCCGCCTGAGCAGTCAGAGCCTCACTATATCCAACTCTGTTCGCCCACCAGCAAAGACTGGTCCCCCATCCCTGGAACTCACCATAGCCGTCTCCATCCGTATCGTTAAATACCTGATGGTCACTCAGATCGATTTTTATAGTCTTATCCGCCGGCAGATTTCCTGTCGAATCAGCAGACTCTTGCGCTGACCCACACGCTGACAATGTTGTGATCATGGTCATTACCAAAATGCTTATTATAGAAATAGTTCTTTTTGGGTAAAAGAGTTTTCTCATGAGTTCTCCATATTCCTTTTCTTAGGTGTATTTCTCTTAACTTCAATATCTATATTATAAACATCTATCCCTCAACAAAAAAGAGCATGTACAATCATACACGCTCAATTTCAAGTGGATTAGGCGGGAGTCGAACCCGCGTCCAAAAATTCATCCCCTGTCCTTCTACTATCATAGTCAATTATTCCGGGATTCTGCATCCCTGTTCCCTCGTAGCAGCGGTAATTGACAACTGACACTACTTGGTAGCTTCATGATACGACCATGACCGCAAAGCTTAGGCCATGTCGTTTCCTACATTTTTTGACGCCAGTTACTGAATGTGTAGGTGCACCCAGGCTGACGGGCTGCTATTAAGCAGCGAATGCTAAATCTTCGTTAGCGTTTGTATTTAATTTGAGGTTTATCGCACCGTCCTGCGGATAGCTTCTCCAGCTTCAAAATCCCTGTCGAAACCTTTACTAACCCTTATTTAATTTGCTTTTTCAGTATATACATAAACACAGATTAAATCAATAACCTGCAGGTTTAGCTTTTTGCCGCCTGAAGAGCAAAGAACTCTCCAAGTTTACTTAAAAGTTCATCCTTTTCAATGTTTTTAAGGAAGTATCCTTCAGGCTTAAGAGCTACAACAGCAAGTACGCTCTCTTTATCGCTCTTACCTGTAAGGAACATGACCGGAATAGATTTAGTCTCCTCATCAGCCCTTAGCATTTCAAGAACCTGAGGTCCTGTTGTTACTGGCATTTCATGATCAAGAAGGATAAGGTCCGCGTGGTTCTTTCCAAGCCACTTAATGGCCTGAAGTCCTGAATTTGCCATAAACACCTTGTAGGTATCCTTTAGCCACTCCCTGACAAGACCAAGATAGTTCGGGTCATCATCTACGATCAGAATGCTCTTTTTGAAGTCACCGTTTCTCTCTTTTTCAAAATATTCCGTAACCGCCTTAACAAAACCTGCGTTATCTACAGGGCGCGGGAAAACTTTGTAGATCAGACTATCCTGGATGAGGCTCTTGACCTGCGGAAGATCATTTGGCTCCCCTATCAGTATTATCTGCTGTCCCCGATCTTCCATGTTATCCGCCAGAAAATGAACAACCTCTTCTTGAGCCATCGATGTGCCATCCATGTACAGTGTGATGAGCTTCACATTCTCGAGCTTTTTGTTGACATCGTCTACGGTACATGGCACAAACTCGCAGTTAACCCCCGCATCCTGCGCTTTTCCGATCAGGACCCTGACAATAAACGATTCTTTTTCTCCTACAACGATCATGTGGTCTTTAAACATAATCTCTCCTTTTTATGGAAGTCTTACTGATCGATAAGCGCTTCCATCCCTTCCCAATCAAATACTTTTAGCTTTTTAGCCATTTCAGACATCTTGTCCTTATC
>JAEEGK010015555.1_pt1 | contig 16843 bp, 11 predicted proteins | sample 8958771 | NCBI WGS metagenome assembly JAEEGK01 (sample SAMN16246547, study PRJNA631951) | gut metagenome | biome: gut microbiome; feature: rumen; material: SC-attached | host: Bos | place: Iran: Karaj | collected 2018-10 | reverse complement strand
ATTTCCCAAATTACAAAAAAAAAAAAAAATATAAAAAATATATGAATAAACCCAAAAAATTTAATTAATGACATAATAATTACAATATTTTATATTTAATTATTATAAAATAATAAATAATAAAAAAAAACAAAACCAAAAAAAAAATTCAAAAAAAAATAAAAAATGATATATAAAAAACTAATTAAAAAAAATATAACTTAAATTAAAAAAAATAAAATGTTTTACAATACAAATCGTTCAACAAAAGCAGCAATTCGTGAAAGAGAATTAGCTCAAAGTGGTCAAAATATAATATCAGATCATGAAAAATTATTAAAAATTCAAAAACAAGAAAAATTAAAAGGTCTTTTGATAACAAAATTTTGTAGAAAATATGGAATAATAAAGCCAGAAAAAAAAATAGAAAAAGAAATAAAAAATTTTGTTCAAGGAGAAAAATTAACAAAAGCAGATTTAGATAAATTAGAAGAAAGAATAAAACAATTATTAAAAGAACAACAATTACAAAATCACAATAAAAATTTAACAGAAATAAATATGACAGAACCAAATGAAAATTATGAAAATAATACATTAAAATCACAAGTAATAAACACAATGCCAAATTTAAAAAATGAAAATACTTCAATTAGAAATATGACAATGTCAGTAGATGTAAAAAATAATAAGAAAAAATATGCAAATATGTATGAAGAATTAGCAGCATTAGAAGCAGAAGAATCAGCATTTAAACCAAAAATAAAAAAAATTGATTTTTCAAAATATGGAAATGAATGGGCTGCAATGAATATTTATTCTAAATTATTATATGATCAACAATTAAAAGAAATTGCAATAAAAGAAAAAGAAGATCAAGATAATTTACATAAACTTTTAGCACAACAAATTGAAGAAAGAAATAAAAGAATTGAAGAAGAAAAGAAATTAGAAAAAGAATATAAGAAAACTATGAGAATTCATAGAAGAAAAATGGATGAATTAGAAAGAGAAAAAGAAAGAGCTTTAGAAGAACAAAAAAATAGAATTTTACAATCAAGATTAGTTCAAATTGAAGATAATAAAAAAAGAAGAAAACTTGAAGAATTAAGAGATAAAAGATGGGAAAGATTACAAGTTTTAAAATTTAAAAAAGAAGATGAAGAAACTAGAAAAAAACTTGAAGAAATGGAAGAAAAAAAGAAAATAATTTTACAAGAACAAATTAAAGAAAATGAAATTAAAAAACAAAAATTATTAGAAAAATTAAAAAAAGAAAAAGAAGAAAATGCTATAATGATGAAAGAACAAGATTTAATTGAACAAAAAAAAGAAAATGAAAGAATAAATTATTTTAGAAATATAGAAAAAAGGCAAAGTAATTTTTTGACTGGAGAAGCATTAAAAGCACTTAAGAAAATAAAAGAAGAAGAAGAAGAAGAAAATATGAAAATTAAATATTATCAAAGAGAAAAAAGAAGATTAGAAAATGAAAAAGAAATAAGAGAACAAAAATTAAGAGAAGAACAAAAAAAAGAATTAGCTAAATTTTTAGAAATGCAAATTGATGAAAAAAAGAAGAATGAAGAATTTGAAGAAGCACTTAATAAAGAACAAAATAGAATTTTTAAAACTGATGATCAAAAATTTAAAGATGATCAAATTGAAATTCAAAAAATTCTTGATAGAAGAAATAGGAAACATTTACAATATTTAAAGAAACAAATGGAAGAAAAAAGAGAAAAAGAAATTCAAAGTCATGTTCCTTTAATGAGTCCTACTGAATATTCTATGAATTATAAATTTTTAGAAAAAGCAAATCAAGCTTTAGAAAATGCTTAAATTTTTTATGGTTTATTTTTTTTAATTTTTTTATTTATTGTTTTACTTCTTTTTTTTAATTTTTGGAGTTTTTAGTTTTTAAATTTTGAATGACTTTTTAGATTAAAAAAAAATATATAATAGAAAAAAAATAATAAAACAAAAATTATATATATTTATTATTCAATTTATAATTATTCACAGAATAATTTCTTTTCAATTTATTTGATAAATTAGGAAATTTAAGAATAGGACATTCAATTCTTTTATTATAAAACATTAATTCTTCTTGTCTATATTTATTAATATTAAATTGACTAATAAAATGAGAAGCTTCAAAATTACAAATTTTCATTCCATTATTTATATCTTGAATAATTTTATCTTTTGAATCATATTCAATATTATTTTCTGTATAATTATTTATATAAGTAAAACTTTTATTTTTATCATTAATTATATTTTTATTTGTATTTCTTATATTAAGTGGAGTTTTTGATCTTTTATTAATTAAATTATTTTTCTTTAATATTTTATTGTTTTTAATATCTTTTTTACTTTTAATTTTATAATTTTGAAATTTTCCTAAATTTTTATTATAATCTTCACAATTTTTAATTGATAAATAGCTATTTTTTTCATAATTTTTTTTCATTTTAAATAACTCAACTCTTTTTTCAATTAATTTACTTCCTTTTAATTGCATAATTTTTTTAACAATATCAGAAGCCAAAGGTCTTTTCTTTTTATAATATTGTAAACAATTTTTAATAATATAATAAATATCCCTAGAATAAATAGAAGGTATTGGTTCGTATTCAGATTTAATAATAAATTTGTACATCATATCTAAATCTTCAATATATTTTCTTTTCATTTTTTTTAAACAACAAATTTCATATATTAATAAACCTAAATACCAAATATTACTTTTTTCAGAATATTTCCCTTTTTCATCTATTAATTCAGGACAAACTATTGGATTATCATTATTATTATATGAATCTTCTGATGTTATATCACTATAAGGATTTAATTTTAAATTTTTTTCCTTATCAATATAAATATTTTTTGAATTTAAATTTATATTAAATATTTTATTTTTATGTAATTGAGATAAACCAAAAATTATATGAAAAAGATAAGTTAATAAATCACTTTCTGGAATATATTTATTTAAACTTAAATATCTCATTATTATATTATTGTATAATGTATTAGTGTAAAATTCTGTTATTAAAAAAATTAAATTTAACTTTTCTTCAATTAACATTTCTTTATAATTCACAATATATTTTGATTTCATTGAAGATATTATTTCTATTTTTTTTTTAATTCTATCATTCCAATTTTTCAATTCAATTTTATCCATTCTATATATTTGATCATCAAGTAAATTTCTAACTTTATAACTTGGACATTGATTATAATTTTCAGGAATTAAGACTTTTAAAATTTTATAATTTCCAATAATTTTTTGCTCTTTATTTTCTTCAATATTATTATCCTCAATTATTTTATCTTCATTTTTATTTTCTTTTATATTATTATCTCCTTCAATTTTCTTTTCTTCATTCATAATTTAAAAAAATTAAAAAAAAAAAATAAAAAATAAATGACAAATAAAAATCAAAAATTCATTTAAAAAATAGATAAATTAACAATATCAATAATAATTAACAAGATATTTATATTAAATTCTAACCATTAAAATTATGAAAAGTATTGTCAATTAAAAATTGATTAATAGGCAAAGTATTTTGAAAAGAAGTAAAATTATTATAATTATTAAAAATTCCATTTAAAGTATTAGGATATAAATGATCTAAATTAGGATTAATTTTAGCAATTTCTAAAGCAATAGTTTGTTGATAATTTAAATTAATTTGTTTTTGTTTTTCATTATCAACAGAATCAGAAGAAGGAGTTTTAACATCAGTATTTTGATTATTATAACTTTCATTTAAACAGGCTTTCATTGTATTATACATATCTCTTTCTCTATTTTGATTATATAATATATTTGGATCTATGAAACTTATTGGATTTATAATGTAATTACTTTGATCAAAAAATAAAAGTAATTTTGTTAAATCTGTTGGATCATTTGAATCTAAACAATTATTTATAAATTTCTCTATTTGAATCATTTTTATGGGTTCTATTCCAAAATTATTTATTCCATTACTATTATTATATAATGGACTATAATCTATTCTATTCATTATTCTCTTATTTCCTAAATATGATTCTATATTATTGTTCTGTTCTATTAAATCAAATTCTCTTTTTTTATCTTTTGGAATTTTACATATTTTAAATATTTTTTCCTTTTTTTTATTTTTTATTTCTTTATCAGAAAATGAATAATCTTTGAAAGTGATTTCATCAATATCAATTCCATTATAACCTCTTTCACTTAAAGAAACAGAATTTCCATTTGAATTTTTAAATATATATAAAATCATTTTTTCCACATTATCCATATCAACATTATTAAAATCATTAACAATACTTTCAATGACTTCGTTGTCTAAATTATTATTTCCAAATTTATTTTTCCCAAAATCATAAGCATGGTATTTCTTATTTAATTTAATTAAATATTTTTGAGCATGAGATCTAATTTGATCGCTTGACCTTGTTTTAACATATTTTTTAACTTTTTTCCAATTATTTCCATATAATAAACAACCTTTAATAAATCTAATATGTTCTTCTTGATTCCATCTTCCATTTAAATTTTCTTCTTTTTCATCACTGTTTATTGAATTATTGGAATCTTTATCATCGAAACAATTCAAATGAATAGGATGAATTGTATTATATAATACTAAGTCTTCTTCTGGAAATTCATCTTTTGTTGGATTTTCCATTAAAAAAATAATTTTTATTATTTTATAGAATCATATCTTCAATTATGTAATTATTTAAGATACATAATTTGTTTTTTTTTTGATATGTTTATATTATTTAAATATAATTATAAAATTCTTAGAAAAGAAAATTAAAATGAATAAAAAATTCAAATTTCAAAAATTAAATATCCAAAAAAAATTTATTTTTGATTATTTAATAGTTTCATAAAAGGATCTTCATTTTCATCAATATTTTCAGTTTCATTATCAGAATCAGGATAAGAATTAAAATTAGAAATATCATTTTCACTTTTTACTTTAGGATGATAAAAAGGAATAATTTCTTCATTAACTAATTTTTCCCAATCAAACTCTTTAAAAAATCTATGATTCTTAATATCTAAAACTCCATTTTGTAAATTACCATATCTTTTACTTAAATCTTTTTCTAATAAATGTTTAATTAAGCTTTTAGCATTATCATCAAATGAACTAGGAAATTTAATTTTACATTCAATAATTTTTTCATAAATTTTTAAAGGATCATCATCACTAAAAGGATCAATTCCACATAACATTTCATATAATAAAACACCAAGAGACCAATAATCAACTGATTTACCATATCCTTTATTTAATATTATTTCTGGTGCTAAATATTCTGGTGTTCCACATAAAGTATAAGTTCTTCCTTTTAATTCTTTTGCAAATGAAAAATCTGATATTTTTAAATATCCATTTTTTTGAATTAAAATATTTTCTGGACGTAAATCTCTATGAATAATATTTTTCGAATGGAGAAATTCTAAAGCAGAAATTATTTGAGATATGTAAAATCTATTTAAATATATTATATATATATTTTTTACCTTGCTTCTTCTACTTGTAATTTTGATATTCCTCTTAAATAATTAAATAATTCTCCTCCGTTTATTAAATCCATTGTCATATAAATACATTTATCATTTTGTGTTATTCCATCTAAAGAAATACAAAAAGGATGTCCATGATAACTTTTTATTTTTTTCAAAATTGCTATTTCATTTATTATGTGATCTCCTTGTTTTGATTCTAAAATTTCCTTTTTTTTTATGATTTTTAATGCATAATATTTATTCGTTTTTTTATGCTTTGCTATTCTTACTCTACCAAATGGATTTATTCTTAGTGTATCACCTATTTCATATTGTTTTAATTCGAGTTTTTTTACTTGTTCATCCATTTTTTTTTAATTAAAAATTTTCTTTTATTTCAAAGGAGTTTTAAATTAAATAATTAAATAGATATTTTTTCAAATGATAAAAAATATATATTATTTTTTTCAAATGAAAAAAAACAAAAAAGTAAATATTAAAAATACAATCGTTTAATTATTTACTTTTTATTTATAAGAAATAATGCTTTTTATTATATTAAATAAATAAAATTTGTATTTATTTTTAAATTTTTTTCAATTAATAAAACCAATTAACAATAGGATCAAAATCATAAAAACATTGAAAATGAAAAAAAACAAAATTCAAAATTCAAAAAACTCAAAGAATGAAATTTAAGGAAAAAAACTTTTGAAAATTGAAAATATAATAATTCAAAAATTTAATTTCAAGAAAATAAATCTTCCATTAAATATATTTAATTTATATTCATTAGATGGGAGTTTGTTCATCTGAAAAATCAACTCAGATAAGATCTAATAACCAAAAAAGAGATATAATTAAATATTATAATAATGATAAATTATCTCTTATAAAAATAAATGATAATTTATTCATTAATTTTCGCTTTCATTTTTATGATTTTAAAACATTCAATTTAAAATGTAATTCAAAAAATGGTAAAAGCTTATTTATTTCAAAAATTTATTTTTTAAGAAAAGAATATCCTAATATGACTTCTTTTTCAAAAGATCCTCATTTTTTTTTTGATATTAATGACCAATTTTATGATATTAAAATTAATGATTTAAAAGTAAGTTATTTAGAAATTGAAATTTTAGAAGAATTAAATGTTACTGAAACAGATATTAATGTAATTAATAGTAAAATTGAAGAACATTGTAAAAAAAGTAAGATTTATTCTATTATTAAAATTAATTGCTTTACTTTATTATATGGAACTAAAGATTATGATTTAAATTTAGGAAATAAAAAAGGAAGAATTAATTTTAAAGTTGAAATTAATCAAACAAGTAATATTATAGTAAATTATTTATCAAATGATATAAAAAAAGATGATAAAATATTTATTGAAATAAATAATAATACGTTTTATTCTAAAGATAATAATTCTTTAAATATTGAAGATTTAACAATTGATGAATTTAAAAATTCTTATTTATCAATTGATAAAGGGACGAATAATAATAATATTTCACTTGATAATTTAAAAAATGAAATAATAGAAAATAAAGGAAAAGAAATATTAGAATTTCAGAATTATATTATAGAAAAAAATTTAAAAAAAGAAAATACTTATGTTAATAATTTCAATAAAGTAGAAAAAACAAATAATAAAGGAGATAAATTAATAATAGAAAACTTACCTTTTATTTCTCAAATTCAAAATTATATTTTTACAGAAGAAGGTTTAAAAAAATATCCTTATTCATTATATTTAAATATAAAACATTCAATGAATAAAAGTGAAAATGTAGAATATTTAGTTATTTATCCAAATATTCATAGTTTATTTCAATCATTAAAAAACACAGATAAATCTAATACTCAAAAACTTACTAAAATAATAAGTGATATTAGGAGTATTCTTTTAAAAAGTGTGTCTAATAATTTTTATTTATATTGTTATGATTGTTATGAAGAAATGAAAATTATTATTGAAATTTTATTTGATTTAATTAATGAAGTTTATCAATTACTTTCTTTTAGTAAAAATACTACTTTTATAACTGAACTTTTAGAATTAATTAAAAACATTGTTCAAAGAGAAGAATTAAATAATGAAATTTTGTTTAATATTTTTGAAAAATATTATTTAGAATATCCTCAATTAGTAGATAAATACAATGAATATATTTTAATTGTTTTAAGAATTAATATGTTAATTAAGGATAAAATAAGACAAACAATGATTTTTCCTCTTGAAGATATTTATGCTATTTTCTTTTATAGATATCAATTTTTCAGGAAATTAATTATGAAAGCAATTGTTTTAGATGATGAAATTTATTCAAATTATATTAATTCTTTAAATAATGAAAGTGATAATTATTTTTATGATATATATAATGATAAAAAAGTAACTACTTATTTAAGTAAAAATACTTTCCAAATTTTTGATGATTATACTATTAAACCAAATGAAATATTTTATAATATTATTGATAAAAGTTCTTTTTTTTATAATTTCTCTAAAAATTTATTATCTAGAAAATTCACTAATTTAAATATTTTCCCTCTTTCAATTAATTTAAGTAAAGAATTTAAATTAATTTTACATTCTTGTATAAATATATTTCAAAAAAAAAATATTTCTTCATTACAAATAAATTTCTCAGATTTAATTTGTTATTATTCTAAAAATTATTTTTTAATAAATAAATTGATAACTTCATTAATATTAAAAACAAATATTTATGATACTTTAAGCGTCTTTACAACTTTTGATATTCTTCATAAAATATTAAATTCAGAATCTTTAAAAGATAATTTTAAAATCCAATTCGATTTTACTATTTTAGAAAAAGCAGTAAATTTAATTATTACTTTTGATAATTCTTTAATCATTTGTAAAATGTTATGGTTATATTATTATGATTCTCATTTAATGAATTTAGATCATTTAAAATGGTTTGTCATTAATATTATAAATAAAAATTATGAAATGTTTATATTACATTGGAGTTGGAAAATCAGATTTTTATTTTTTAAAATTTTATTTTATATATTAGGATATAAAATAAAAGATAAAATTGATGTTTATTTAGATAAAAAAATACATGATTATTTCATTGAAAAAAAGGAATTTATTTCAAAACATAATGAATTAATTTTAACAGAATATAATACTTTTAATCAAAATTTTATAAATTGGAAAGAAAAAATTACTAATTCAAAATATATTGAATATCCAATTGTTACAGTTTTACTTCCAACAATTGATGATACTAATTAACTTTATATAAATTTAATATTATTTTATAATATTATAAATTTATAATTATATTTATTTTTGATTTAAAATAAAATATGTTTATTTTTCCAAAAACAGCAAACACAGAATATTCGCATCCAATAATTGAAAATTTATTAAAAATTAAAGATAATAAAATATGTTTTGATTGTGAAAAAAATAATTCTTCTTTTGTAAGTTTAAATAATTCAATTTTTTTATGTTCATCTTGTGCAAAAGAACATAAAAAATTTGGTAATTCAATATCTAAAATATATTCAATTTTCATTGATAAAATAAATGAAAATGAAATAAGATATATTGAAAAAGGAGGTAATAAAAGATTAAATGAGCTTTTAAATTTATATTCTTTAAATAAAAATAAAATAGAAAAAATTATATTATATTGTTCAAATTTATTAGAATTTCATAGAAATGCAATTAAAAGTGAAGTTTATAATATTAAGTGTCCTGTTATGCCAAAACAAGAAGATATATTAAAACCAAGTGAAAATATTAGTCAAGATTTAATTTATGAAATTGAAGAAATTAATAAAAAAAATAATGAAAGTTTGTTTGGGAAAGCTAATTATTATTATAATCATATTAAAAATAATACTTCAAATTGTGCTTATGATATAATTAAAAAAGTCAAAGAAAATGCTTATTCTTGGATTTTTGATTTTAAAAATTCTGCTTATAATTATATAGGAAAGAAAAAAGAATATAATGATAATTTATAAATAAAATAAAATAAAAGAAATAATAAATTTAAAAACAAATTAAATAAAACATAAATAATTTAAAAAAAATAAATTTCTAAAAAAACAAATATCAAAGTCAGAAATTCAATAGAAATAATTTATAATTCTTTTAATATTTTTTTTATATAAATTTGACTTTTCTATTGAAAAAAATTCTACATTATTTATATCTTTATTTGTTTTTAATAAGAAATAAAAATGAAAATTAAAATCAAAGCAAATGAAGTTAGAACAAAACTATTATTAAAAAGTGAATCTGATGTGGAAAAATTTATAAAATCAAAAGTTTTAATAAACACAATATCTCCTTTAAATCTATATAATTCCTATAGTAATATTCAAATAAATATTAATTCAATAGAATATGATAGAATAGAAATAAAAGATAATCAAAAAAAATTATTTTTTGATGATTCAATCGTAGAAAAAAAAGATGAAATTCAATTATCATTTATGGAAGTATTTAGAGCAATAAATAAAATATTAATATCAGATAAAAAAAATAAAACATTTTATGATAGATTATCATTACCATTAGAAAATAATATAAATAATAATAAATCAGATTCTCCTTTAAATTTATTTAATAATCAAGAAGAAGACAAAATAAAATGTTCAATGCAAAATTTAAGACAAAAAGCACAAAATTTAATTAATATTATTCTTAGAAAGCAAAATTATAAAAAAAGTTCTTCTTTATTTTATTTAAATCCACATTATAAATCTCATGGAAATTTAAGAACAAATTATAAAAAAAATATTAAAAATAAAGATTATTTAAAATTTGAAAATCCAATTATTGAAAATTCTCCCATTACTTATTCTTCAAATATTAATGATAAAAAAATTTATGGAATTTCTTCTTCAAAAAATAGAATATATAAAAGTAGTAATTATGTTTATAGAAACCTAAATCAAAATACTCAAATTTATATGATTTCTTCTACCTGTTTGAATATTAATGAAAAGGAAATAAAAGAAAAAGAAAAAAAAAAAGGAATTATATATATTGGAGATAAAATTAATCCTTTTAAAAAAACTAAAATGTTTTCAAAAATGACTTAAATAATTACAATATTCTAAAATATAAAAATATATCTTATTTGGTTAAAATTATAGTATTGTGAATATAATTTAAAAATAATAATGATGTCAAACTATGTTTCATATATGTAATATATTATATACCATAAATAATAAAAATTAGATTCTATTAATATAAAATGTTTATAGATATATATTAGAATTAAAAAAGGAAATTTGGAATAATTAAATTAATTATTTTTCATAAATATAAATAATTAAATTTAATTAATAAAATGTCAGAAAAAACTTTTGAAGAATTATTATTTGAAGAAGAAATGAAATTAAAAGTAGAAACAGAAAATAAAAATAAATTAATAAAAGAAGAAAAGAAAGAAAATTTAAAAGAACAATACAAAGAAATAATGATAAAAGATATAATATATAATATATTAGATAAAATAAATATAAATAAAAATGAAGAAATAAAAAAAATTAATAATATAAATTTAGAAGGTAAAACTTATATAGAAAGAAAAATAATATTATTAAATCAAAATAATTTTGAATGGGGAAGTTTAGGAGATTTAAAAAAAAGTTATTGTAGATTAGAAAGAGAACAAATGAAATTAAAAGAAGAAAAAGAAAATAATATAAATGTAAATAATCAAATTAAAGAAGATTTTAATACATTATTAAATAAAAAAAAAATAAATGAAAATAAATATTTACATTCTGGTTATACTCCCATTAAAAAAAAGAAAACATTATATGAGCAACCTTATGAAGACTTTTCTACTTTTATGAGTAAAGCAATTAAAGGAAAACCAAAAATCCAAATTCAAAAAGAAGAATTTTTAAAAAAAAAGACTTTTTCTTAATTAAAGATTATTATTAGAAAAAATATATAAAAATAAATATTTTAAAAAATATTTTTTTATAAAAAAATGGGTTCAAAAGAAAAAGTAAAAAAAAATATATAACCTAACAAAGTTACAAACACAAGAAGCATTAGATTTTGATCCAAATCAAAACATAGGAAACAATAAAATATGGTGTAAAAACCGTTTTATATCAGGAAATCAATATTACCATATTTTTTATTCATTAATATTAATAACGATTCCTTTTTCAGTATTTTTATCAATAAATATAAAAGTAAAAAACAAAAATATATTAAATATTATATATAACATTTAGCTTGAATCTCCATATAAAAAATCTCTAGCTGCAATAATAATAACATCATTGTTATACATAATATCAATATATACTTTAATTAGAGGGGGATTTACAGACCCAGGAATATTAGAAAGACATAATGAATATTCAAATTATAATCCAAAAAAAAATATAATTAGATATATAATAAATGGTCATATTCAAAATTTACCTTTTTGTTACTCTTGTAATTTATTTCGTCCTCCAAGATGTTCTCATTGTGCAACTTGTGATAATTGTGTTAGAAGATTTGATCATCATTGTCTTTGGTTAGGAAATTGTATTGGAGTTAGAAATCATAGATTTTTTTATTTTTTAATCTTTTCTCTTATTTTAAATGCTTTTTTCCAATGTGCTTATTCTGTTTATTTTATTTGTTTTCAAAGATTAAGTGATATGAAAATTAAAAAATATAATATTTTAGTCTATGTTACTTTTTCTTTTGTTATTTTCTTCGATGTTATGTTTCTTATTTTTTTCCTTGGAAAATTATATTTTTTACATACTTATTTAATTTTCACTAATACAACTTTTTATGAATATTTTAAAAAAAAATGGTATAAACCTCCTGGTTTTAATCCTTTTAGTTTATTTTGTGGTTATCATACTTGTAGATTACTTTGCTTCTCTACTAATAAATCTTATTTACATTTAAGGAAAGAAGATTATGATTATGAAAATGATACTCTAAGAAAAGAAAGTGAAATGGAAAATTTTAAAGATAATGATAAAGAGCCTGGAAATAATAATAATAATAATAATGATGATGATAATATTATTAAGTATAAAAAGTGAAAATATTCTTTTTTTTTTAGTTTATTATTTTATTATTTATGATGATTAAATTTATATTTATTTCTTTCTTAAAAAAATATTAAAAAAAACATTCTAAAAAAAGCAAAAATATAATAAATTTATATGAATAACAAAAAAAATGAAAAAATATTCAAACAAATTAACTTTTTCTTCATCTCCTCTTTCAAAAAACCAAGAAAGAATATCATATAATTATAATGGAAACAAAATTCAAAAGACAAGTGTATTAAACCTAGATAATGAATCAAATAAAAATAAAATGATAATCCCAAAAAAAAAATTATCTCAAATTTCTTCATATAATATATCAATGAATGACTTAAATAAAGAATCAAATTACATATCAACATATTTAAGAAAGAATTTAAAAATTCCTCCAAAGAAAAAGTCTCAAAAAATAAATTTAGAAAAAATAGTAAATAAAAAAAAAGTACAAAGTACAATTATAGTAAATAGAAATAAAAAAGAAGATTTTAAATTATCTTCAAATATAACTCAAAATTTAAAAAAAAATCCATTTCATTCTCATATAATTCAAAAGAAAAAAATAAAAAATTTCAATATGTCGAATTCTCTTTGTTCATTAAGTCCATTAGAAAAAACAATAGATTCAATGAAAAATTCAAAAAGAGAAAATAAAGATATTTTAAATTTATATAAATCTTTAATATCAAATAATTTTTGTGATGATATAAGTAATGATGTTATTAATAAAAATGGAGGTTATAGAAATTTATTTAGACAAAATAAATTAAGTGATAGTGAATTATCAGATGATATTGTTATAAAAATTGATTCTTCTGAAAAATATATTATTCATCCTTCAAATTTTTATTTTGTTATTTTTAAATTTATTATTTTTATTCTTATTTTCTATCTTATTATCTTTTATCCTCTTTCTTTCTCTTTTCATTTTGATATTCCAATTCAAATTCATATTATTATTGATTTTTTTTTCATTATTGATTTTTTTATTGGATTCTTTATAGGAATTTTTGATGAAGAAGGAAAAATGGTTAAAAATTTAAAATTATGCGTTTATCATTATATCACAAATAGTTTTTTTAAAAATTTAATTATTTCATTTCCTTTTCTAAGTATATTTCACAATTCAAATTCTTTTTTTAAAATATTACCATTAATTAGAATATTTAAATTTTATGAATATACATTTGATGAAAAAGATTCTGAATTATATTATGATAAACTAATTATTAATTTACATATAATTCAACCATTAAGTGTGCATAATCCATTATATTCATTTTTAGAATTTTTTGTAGGATTCTTTATTTTATTACATATATCAACATGTATGTATATATATTTATTAGATTCATCAGATTATCCAAATTGGACAACTTCAAATTTTGATGATTCAAATACTAGAAATTATATTTCTGGTTTTTACTTTAGTTTAACTACTATAATTACTGTTGGTTATGGTGATGTTACTCCTCTTTCCTATAATGAAATATTATATACTATTATTTTGATGATTATTGGTGTTTGCTTATATTCTATGGTACTTTCTATTTTATCTTCTTTATTTGAAGACTTTCAAACTAAAGAAAAAAATAACAAAAAAAATATTTATTTATTAGATGAATTAAGAAATAAATATCATATTCCTGAGCAAATATATCATAAAGTTTTAAGATATTTAAAATATACTTCTGTTATTAATAGTAAAGATAATAATTTATTAATGAATTCTCTTCCTAAATATTATAAATGTGCTTTATTATATGAAATTCATGGTGAAAGTTTAAATAATATAAATTTCTTCAAAGGACAATCAAATGAATTTAAAATTCAGTCGGTTTTATTTTTAAAAGAATTAAATTTAATTAAAGGAGAATATTTAATTCAATCAGGAGATATGATTGAAGAATTTTATATGGTTAAAAAAGGTATTCTTCAAATTCAAAAAGAAACAAATACTGTTAAAATTAAAATTTTAAAAATAAGAGAAAAAGAACATTTTGGTGAAATTTATATGACTTCTAGTATTCCAATGCCTTTTGATATTATTGGATATTCTAAATTCTCAGAATTATTTTATTTTAAAAAAAGTGATTTTATTGCTTTATATGAAGACTTTCCAAAAGAAATTGAAAAAATATTAAATTTATCTTGGAAAAATACAATTAGAATAGAAAAAAAAGCTAAAATATTATTTGAAAAAGCAGAAAATAATAATTATTCTAATAATTTATCTTCTTCTAGTTCATTAAATGAAAATAAAACAATTAAGAAAAAAAATGAAAATAATCAATTAACTGTTATTCATGAAGAAAATATTATTCCTAGTTATAATAATACTTTAAAATTGGAAGATGAAAAAAAATCAAATAAAAATTCAGATAAAAATTTAAATATTATTGAAGTTAAATCAAATGATGAAAACGATTTAGATTTAAATATTTCAAATGGAAATATTAATAATAATAATTTAAATGTAGATATACAAAATATTTCTTTATCAAAAGAAAAAACAGAAAAAATATTTGAAACGACAATTCAATCAAAAAGTAATTTACCAAATTATATGAAAATTAAAAACAAAAGAAGAGCTTCTACTCCTTTAAATACTGTTAGTTCTTTTAATATAGATAAAAAAAAAACAAAAAAAAAAACTAATAAAATGCTTGATTCTATGAAAAAAAAAAATTCATTCTTTCATTTACCTTTAATTAATTTTTCCAATGAAAATGAAAATTTATCAGATTCAGAAATTAGAAATAGGAAAATTTCTCATTCTAAAAAAAGTTCAACGAATAAAATAAAATTAAATGACAGTCAAATTAATAATTATAATGTAAATTTAAATGTTAATATTCAAAATAATTATAATTCAAATAATGAAAGTTCAGAAAAAAATCATTCTGGAAGAAAAAAAAAAGACACTATGGATTTAATTTTAAAAAATTTAAAAGGTTTATCAGAAAATTTAAAAAATCCTACTAGTTTTTTTAGAAATTATGATAATAATAATAGTTCTACTTTAAGAGGCTCAAATTTAACAAATAAATCAATAAATAAAATTAATAAAAATTTATTTGATAATATGAATCTACATATTAAAAAAATAGAAGAGATTTATGAAAAAATTATAGTTTCTTTAATTGAAAAATTAATGAAAAATAAAAAATAATAATTTAATATATATTAATAAATTTCTTGTATATAATTTATTATATAATTTATTAATTGATTTAAACATTAATTAAAATTCCAAAAAAAATAAAATAAAAAAATTTTTAAATAAAAATTATTAAAATCCTTTTCCCAATAATTCCATAAAAAATATAAAAACTAAACTCAAAAAATTAAAAAAAAAAAATGTTCATCCTTTTTTTAATATTGCCCATGACAATAATATCAGAAAAGATAGTTTTCGTATTCAAACACACTCGTCATGGAGTACGTTCTCCCTTTTTCGACGACTCAAATGGTAAAACATACACAGATGTATTTGGAATGCATTGGGAAAAGAGTGGTGAATTAACAGGAAGTGGAATATCACATGCATTTTCATTAGGAATGAAAGGTCATCAAAAATATAAAACACTTCAAGATGCAATGACATCAAATTCTCAATTAAGAATTAAAACAACTAATACTTCAAGAACAAAAAGAACTGCAAAAAGTTTTTTAGAAGGAATGTTTCCTTCTCTTTTTGTTAAAAATATTTCCTCATTATTTGTTGAATTATTCGATGAAGATGAAAGTAATCATTTACTTCTTTCTGAAAATTTTTGTCCTTCATATAAAAAAATGAGAGAATATAATAAGAAACATCCTGCTATTCAAGAAATGTATAAAAAAATTAATGATAGTTTTGGTGAAGAATTAAAATTATTATTCGAAGAAAAAAATTATGATTTCTTATTTAATTTTGAAAGAGTTCATCAAATATGTGATACATTAATAAGTGATTATGAAAGTTATAGAAATTTAACATTTTTAATGAAAGAATATCATATACCAGCAAAATCATTATATAAAATGTGTATTGAATTTAGAAATGTAAGTTTATTTAATGTAGAAACAAACGAAACAATATCTAATGTTGCTGTTGTAAGATCATTCCCAGTTATAGTTAAATATATGGAAGATGTTATTAATAATGTTACTAATCATGTTAAAATTTTAGTTTATTCTGGACAAGATATTATGATTGCTTCTATGATTTTATATTTAAGAAAAGTATATGGTACTCCTATTATT